>TARA_R110002167_G_scaffold71696_8_pt1 | contig 36380 bp, 27 predicted proteins | sample TARA_R110002167 | Tara Oceans TARA_R110002167 (sample SAMEA4398238) | marine metagenome | biome: Polar Biome; feature: [MES] marine water layer (ENVO:01000295) within the mesopelagic zone...; material: water (ENVO:00002006), including particulate matter (ENVO:01000060) such as......
TAAAGGACTCTCCCCTAAAGAGGCTGCCGTTAAGACCATGGATGAGGTGGGAGGTGCTTTGGTGGCCATAGGTCTGGTTTTAATAGCGGTTTTTATTCCTACAGCATTCTTGGAGGGCATATCGGGACAATTTTACAAACAGTTTGGATTGACCATTGCAGTTGCAACGACCATTTCCGTGTTCGTTTCCTTAACATTGAGTCCGGCCATGGCAGCTTTGTTAATGAGGCATGAGGAAAAAGATCATAATAAAAAGACGCCCATATTACTCAAACCATTTGTTTTTGTTGGTACTGCCTTTAATAATTTCATGGAAAAAATTTCCATAAACTATGGTAAAACTGTTCAAAAACTTATTAGAACATCAATAATGGTATTAGTGGTGTACGGTGGACTGGTATTACTTACAGGAATAGAATTCAATAGGGTGGCCAAAGGGTTTATTCCGGCCATGGACCAACAGTATTTTATCACGATTGTGCAATTACCGCCAGGCTCTTCCTTATCTAGAACTGATAATGTCATGCAAAAGGTATTGGATATTGCTTTGGATGTGGACGGAGTTGAAAATGCGGTTGCATTTACTGGATTTGATGCTGCTTCCTTTACGAATGCTTCCAATGCCGCCGCAGTATTTTTACCCCTGGAAGATTTTGAGGTAAGAAGAAAAAAGGGCCTTGGATATGAAGCATTGCTAGGTACCCTACAACAGAAATTGGCACAGATAGATGATGCCGTAGTTCTTGTGATTCCTCCTCCATCTGTGAGAGGGATAGGGAATGCCGGTGGGTTTAGAATGATGGTTCAGGATAGAGGGAATGTCGGAACGGATGAACTCTTGAACGCCACCTATGCACTGGCCGCTGCAGCCAATAATGACCCAATTCTTAATAATGTATTCACTTTTTTCAACAATCAGACCCCACAATTGTATTTGGATATCGATCGGGTTAAAGCAGAAAAATTGGGGTTAAATGTAGGTGATGTATTTCAGTCCTTGGAGATCTATATGGGATCCGCATTTGTCAACGAATTTAATTATTTAGGGAGAACCTTTCAAGTGACTGCACAGGCCGATGCGCCAAACCGTTTAACACCAGATGATATATCACGGATCAAGGTTCGAAATAAAAATGGGGAAATGGTGCCACTTGGAACGATCACTACCCAACAAAATATTTCCGGACCCTCAAGGATTCCAAGGTTTAACTTATATCCTGCAGCTTCGTTAAATGGGAATATTGCTCCTGGATATAGTTCAGGGCAAGCTTTGGATAGAATGGAACAGTTGGCGGATAAGATTCTACCACAAGGTATTTCATATGAGTGGACAGAATTGGCGTATCAAGAAAAACAGACGGGAAGCACGGCAGGCATCGCATTCTTATTGGCCGTCGTATTTGTCTTTCTATTGTTGGCGGCTCAATTTGAAAGTTTGGTACTCCCTCTAGTGGTCATATTCATTGTTCCTATGGTATTATTGTCTGCAATGATCGGTATTGACTTGGCAGGGTTGGACAACAACATAATGGTCCAGATCGGACTAATAGTTTTAGTAGGATTGGCCAGCAAGAACTCCATTTTAATTGTGGAGTTCGCCAAGCAATTGGAAGATCAGGGCAAGGACTTGAAAACCGCAATTATGGAAGCTACTAAATTAAGGCTAAGACCTATTTTAATGACAGCCATGGCATTTATTTTAGGTGTTGTGCCTTTGGCCATTGCAACTGGGGCCGGCGCAGAGCTACGGGTATCATTGGGTATTGCGGTATTCAGCGGTATGCTCGGAGTGACACTTTTTGGGATTTTCCTGACACCGGTATTCTATTATTTGGGAAGAAAATGGTCCGCCAAATCTTCCAGCCCCAGCACAATTAAACCGGTGCCAACAAGCATTGAAAAAACTGAATTAACTTAAATTTTAAAAAAATGAAGAATTTGTTTATTGTCGCCATATCGTTATTCCTGTTGGTTTCCTGTGGAATTACCAAACGCGATTTTGATGTGGCGCCCAAAGCGAAGGTTGAAGAGAATTTCTTAGAAGTAAATAGTTCCAATGCTTTTACCAAAGTTGCTACGGCCCAGAATTGGTGGTCAGAATTCAACGACCCCATTTTGGACTCTTTAATTGAAAAAGCAAGAAAACATAATATGGATATCAATTCTGCCGTAGCGAACGTTTTTGCCTCAAGGGCTTTATTTAAAGAAACAAAATTTGATAGAGTCCCAACAGTGACGGCCAATGGCAATTATACGAGAACCCGTCTTGGAGAAAACGTCTTTGTACAAGGGAGCAATCCCACTTATAGCAACTACAATGGCAGCTTCGATGCTTTTTGGGAAGCTGACCTGTTCGGAAGGGTTTCCAACCGTATTAAAGGGGCCTATGCCAATAATCAATTGGCGGTAGCCGATATGCAAGGGGTATATGTAAGTATTTTTGCCGAAGTGGCCAATAATTACATGGAATTGAGAGGTTCACAATACCTATTGGATATAGCACATCGTAACTTAAAAGGGCAACAGGATACTTATGATCTGACGGTTAAATTGTCGGAGGCTGGAACAAGCAATAATCTTGACGTTTCCCGAGCGTTGGCGCAATTGGAAAATACCAGAGCTACGATTCCTCCTCTAAAAGCAAATATTGAAGCATTGAAAAATAGATTGAGCGTCTTGATTGGAGAAGTGCCTGGTAATCTGGATTCGACTATGGTAGAGAAGCAACCTTTGCCAAGTTTACCTTCATCAGTGGCTTTGGGAGATGTAAACGAACTATTACGTCGCCGTCCGGATGTACGTCGGGCAGAAGCTGCATTACAAATACAAATTGCCAGGTACAATTTGTCTGTGGCAGAACTTTATCCTAAAATTCAATTTGGCGGATCTATTGGGTTTTCTGCCGTTGATTTTTCAAATTTTGGAAGTAAGGAATCCTTTACTTGGAGTGTCATGCCCAATATAAGTTGGGCTGCCTTTAACCTGGGAAGGGTGAAACAACAGATCAAAGAGAACGATGCCTTAACATTTGCATCACTGAATCAATATGAGAAAACCGTATTAAATGGATTGGAGGAGATCCGAACAGCTTTGAGCAATTATTCTAACGAATTGCAAAGAAAGGAAACATTAAGAGCTTCTTCGGAGGCCAGTGCAGAGGCCGCCAAATTTGCCAAACAGCGATATAATGCCGGTCTGGATAGCTTTATCGACTTTTTAAGTGCCGATAATACGCTTCTGCAATCCGAAAACTTGTTGGCAAGAAGTGAGATTTCTTCGGCAACATCCCTAATAGCAATATATAAAGCTTTAGGTGGGGGATGGGAAATTATTTCCGAAAATGAATTGAACAACAAATTTGAGCAAATGAAATACCTCGAGGATAATTCAAAATAGCGCTAATTTTAAGGGTTCTATCAGGACTGCCATTTTTCTGTGAGGAATATGGCAGTTCCCTTTTTCGCGAAAATAAAATTATACTTTATACGAATAGATAAATATTTCGCTGGATATCAGTATAAGGTCAAGGTATTGGATAGGGTTCAAACGTGTAGTGAAATATACAAATATGGAGTTACATTGATTTGTTTCATGTAACTATTTTAATCACTGACGGCCTAACTTTAAGACCATTATTTTGTAATTTTATATGATGATAAAAACCGAAATTCCTGTTTTTGAAACAAGCAATGATTTTCATGAAGCGATTGGATTTCCCCATAGAAGCCACATCCCTAATTTTGATGTGTATGCCTTCGAAAGGTTGGAGCCTTCCACAAGGCGATGCATGCCACCTTATCGACAAGGTTTTTATTATATAGGTCTATTAAGTTATGTTGGGGAAAGCAAATTGAATCTGAACACTGACTGGCTTAGTCTAGATGGATATCCATTATTATTTGTAGTACCAGGGCAAGTTTTCTCGTGGGTATGGGATGCAAAAATAGCTGGATTTAATATTATGTTCAAAAAGGAATTTTTGATGCATGTAGTCCCTAATTTAATTGAGGATTTCCCGTTTTTAAAAATGTCAGAAAACAAAGTGTTGGTCTTGACAAAAGAGGAGCACGAATCCCTTTATTTTGATGCCGAAAGAATGCATTCCGTATTTAAGAATCCTCATCCCTACCAAGAAAAAATGCTGGAAGGCATGTTGCTCACTTTTTTGTATTACTGTAAAGCAGTTTATGAGCGCTACAAAACGACTGAAAATCATTTGACAAGTGCACAAATGATAACCCAAAAATTTGAAACCCTAGTTGATAAAATGTATGTGGATACCAAGAATGTCAGTGATTATGCCGATCAACTCAACATTACACCGAATTACCTGACCACTACGGTAAAAAAATTAACAGGTAAAAGCGCCAAGGATATCATTCAGGAAAGGCTACTAGTTGAAAGCAAAAGCCTGTTGAAATTTTCAGGCCTGGATATAGCGGAAATTGCCTATAGACTCAATTTTCAAGAACCTACCCATTTCACGAGATTCTTTAAAAAGTTAAGTGGTACGACACCAAATAAATTTCGTCAATTGAATTGATGGAGAGCGATTTATATTTGTAATTCGGATACAGTGCAGTAAGTCACTATTTGGGTCATTTATTAAAGAAAAGTGGTTATTTTTTGAGATTGTTTTTAATTAAATTTGTAGAGTTAAATAGTTTTGCCATGAATGTTAATAGAATTGCAGTTGTCACAGAATCTGGTAATGGGTTGGGAAAAACATTTGCCAATATTTTATTGAACAATAATTATAATGTAATTCTTGCTGCTAGTAAGAAAAGTTTCGAATTGCTTTCTCAAGATGGAGGAGTTCTTCAAGACTATAAGTTGGTAAAAACAGATTTCACATCAGCAGAAAGCCTATTGGAATTAAAAACAAAAATAGATTCTGAATTTGGGAGATTGGACCTTTTGGTCAACAATGCTGAAATAGCCAATGGCTTTGGTCAAAAAATCGATCAAATCAACCTCGATGAGGTGAGGCTTGTATATGAGACAAATTTGTTCGCAGTCATCAGGATTATCCAGGTATTGAAGCCTTTGCTTGAAAAAGGTATAGATCCGAGTATTGTTAATATTACTAGCGCATTGGGCGATATCAATAAAATGCGGGATGACGAATTCTGCTATTCCAACTATTGTATGACTGCTTATGCGACTTCTAAAGCCGCATTGAATATGTTTACCCATTTACAGTGCAAGGAATTCAAGACTTCAAAAATTAAAATCAATAGCTTTGACCCTATTGCCTTAAAAAATTGCACTCATAACTCAGTTACTATTTGCAATGGTATTAAAGATGATTTCATTGCCCTTATAAAACAAGAAAAAGCGCCAATTCAGTAATTGGCAAATCTATAAATAAGTTTTTCCAGTTCTCTTTTTCATAATGATGGTCTTAGGGAAAGGCAAGGTCTAAGTACCAATACGATTTTTGTCAAAAGAGAATGAAATATGGAACTTCCTTTCGTTAGGGACGCCTTCATCAAACCTAAAATCCTGGACAAGGATCTAATTGCTTTTCTTTTGGGTCATAGGTATGCAGTCCGATTGATTTTTTTTATTCTCTGGATTTATGTCGCGCTGGATAAAGTGACAATATGGTAGACGTTCATTTGTTTATATTTAATCTGAACCCAATACAAAAAACATGATAATTAATTAACCGTTCCTTAAAATCTAAACCATTTTGATGTTCTAGTTTTGAGCTTCAGTGATTAGATTGATTTAACATATGTTACAAAAAATTAATTTTAACTAAAATATTGAGAAGTAGCTAAAATTGATGAAAATTTTTTATTTTGTAAAAAATTCTTGAACATCATTAATTCTCATGTATTTATAATTAAGGTTCTTTATATAACTTGTTGGTAAGTTACAGTGAGATTATTGTGTTGAAAATTAGTTAATTATATTTTATTTCGTTGTGACTTAAATTAGAGGGTGATCAAATAACAATTTGGACTAATGTTAGATATATTTGGGAAAAACATCTTTGAAAACAAAAAAAAATTGGAAACCCTAGTTAAAAAGGAGCCCGAATTTGTTTTTGAAACCATTTTCCGTTTGTATTATGATAAATTGTTTCAAATAGCGAAGATTTACCTAAACAATAAGGAAGATGCCGAGGAGATTGTCCAAAATGTATTTTTAAAACTTTGGGATCAATTAAATTTGTTGACTGGGATCAATAATATTAATAGTTATTTATTTACACTTACCAAGAATGCATGCTTAAATTTCTTAAAGCATCGGAAAATTAGATCCAATTACCATAACAATAAGAAGGAGGCCATTCAGATCCAATATCTTCGAAGCGAGACGGAATCTCTTTTGTTAGAAAATGAACTTCAAACTAAAATTAATGAAGGCATTGAAGCATTACCTGAAAAGTGTAAATTAATTTTTATCCAAAGTAGATTCGAAGGTCTAAAAAATGCGGAGATCGCTGAAATTCACGGGATTTCCAAAAAAACTGTGGATAATCAAATTTCCAAGGGAATAAAACACTTAAGACTTCACCTAAAGGAATTCACACTTCTTTTTTTATAATTTTTCATACTCTTCAGTAGGTATATTTCCTTACTAGATTGTCTTTATTATATAGTCAATGGTATGGATAGGAATTTACTTGTAAAATATTTGGAAGGTTTAACCTCACCAGAGGAAACTACAAAGGTTGAGGATTGGATTTTATACTCAAGTGACAACGCACGAACCTTCAATAGAATTAAAACCAATTTAGTCATAGGCTCGCTGGGAAAGACCCCATCTGAAGAGGAAAAAGATGAGACTTTTGAAAATTTTAAGGCTGTACATCTCACTGGGGGAAAAACTCTTTCATCTAAATGGATTCCACTTTTACGTTATGCGGCTGCAATTGTATTGGCACTGATGACAACTTTTTTAGTTTATTATGGTCTTGGGCAGAAAGAACAATTAATTGTACCTGATAATGCTATAACCCTGAAACAGGAAGATGGATCTATTAAGGTTATAGATGATATTGGAAATAGTAACGTACAAGATGGTACGGGGAATATTATCGCGAAGCAAATTGGGAAAAGTTTAGTGTATTCAAAAGATGCCTCCAATAGTAAGTTGGAGTATAGTACTCTTACCGTACCATTTGGAAAAACTTTTGAAGTGGTCCTGTCCGATGGAACCTATGTACACCTAAATTCAGGTTCCTCTCTTAGATATCCAATCCAATTTATAGAGGGGATTGAGAGACAGGTTTTTGTCCGGGGGGAAGCATTTTTTGATGTTGCAAAGGATTCCCTCCATCCTTTTCTTGTATCTGCGGCTCAGTTGAACGTTAAGGTCTTGGGTACCACATTCAATGTAAGTGCATATAAGGAAGACGAGGTAACGGAAGTAGTACTTGTTGAAGGTTCTGTTAGCCTGTTTTCGACCAGCAATGGGGATGATCCTATTAAGAATACTATGATGGAACCTGGTTATAAAGCCTCCTTTGAAAAAATACCGGAAGGGATTACGTTAACACCTGTCACGACGGATGTCTATACTTCCTGGAGACAGGGCGAACTTGCTTTTAGAAATATGACCCTTGAAAATATCCTTAAAAAATTAGAAAGACATTACAATATTAACATAATCAATATGAACGCGTCAATATCTAAAAAACGCTTCAATGCCAATTTTGGTAATGAGCCTATACTATCCAATGTTCTCGAGGATTTAAAACGAAACTATGGAATTGGTTACAAAATTGAACGAAATATAATAACCATCTACTAACCAAAAAAAACTAAAGCGCCAATGAAATAAAAAATGTCACAAACATATAAATCACGATTTAACATTTCTCTAATTAAGAACAAAAAAAATCGGAAAATGGGTCAACATTTCCCGATTTCAAAATCGTGATTAAACAAAGAGTTTATCACTAAAAAACATAACAAAAGTATGAAAAAAATATATAGGCTAAAACATGGCCCTATTTTACTATTGAAATTAGACTTAAAGATGAAGCTAAGTGTCCTGCTTTTTATTGCAACCTTTTTTGCCCTCCAGGCAAATACTTCTTATGGGCAGTTGACCAAAATTACTTTGAATTTAAAAGATGTGTCAATAGAACAATTGCTTGATGAGATTGAGAAGAGTACTGAATTTAGATTTGTATATAAGATAGAAGATATCGATTTAAATAGGATAGTGTCGGTTAAAGCGAAAGAGGAAAAAATAACCAAAATACTACATGGGGTGTTTTTTCGGGACAATATTGAATTTGACATTAGAGATCGACTTGTGTATTTGGTAGAACGAAAGTTATCTCCTTTGAAACCAAAAAAAGAGGTGGTCAACCTTCAAAAACAATATAAGATTTCAGGTCTGGTTTCCGACGAAGACGGGCTGCCTTTATCTGGCGCCAGTATCTTGGAAAAGGGTACAGTAAATGGAACACAGGCCGATTTTGATGGGAATTTTTCAATTGATGTAGAGAATGAAGATGCAATACTCCTCATTTCCTACATAGGTTTTGCTACTATAGAGTTGAATACGAATGGGCAGTCCTATTTTAATATTGTATTAAAAGAAAGTGCTTCAGGTTTGGAAGAGGTTATTGTGGTAGGCTACGGTACCCAACGTAAATCCAATATTACCGGGGCGGTATCACAAGTTAAAGGAACTGATTTTGTCGAAGAAAGGCCAGTTATTTCCGTTGGACAGGCATTACAAGGAGTTGTTCCAGGACTTACTGTAAGCAAATCCAATGGGATCCCTGGTGAGGGATATTCTTTTAATATTCGGGGATACAACTCCATAAACGGTGGGACTCCATTAGTATTGGTAGATGGTTCCGAATTGGATCCAAATCTAATACCTCCATCGGACATTGAGAGTGTAACCGTCTTAAAAGATGCTTCTTCAGCTGCGATTTACGGAGCCCGGGCTGCATTTGGGGTTATTCTTATCACTACTAAATCTGGGAAGAAAAATACCAAAACTCAATTCACATATACCAATATTCTGTCAAGTACAAGACCAACAACTTTTCCCGATAAAGTTGACCCTGTAACACAGGTTAAGGTGGGAGGTATTCAATGGGAAAATGCAGGTAGAACCCCTGGCTGGTATTGGGGCAGAAATGTGAATACTTGGGTGGGGCTTTACGAATCCCCTGATTATGTCCCAAATTCCATTCCAGTCATAAACGATATAGCCTATCCCTTAGGAGATAATAACAATATGATCGAATATATGGTTGAACCAGGATTGACACTTAATCATAATTTATCTGTTTCCGGTGGATCAAATAATACGACTTATTTTTTAAGTGCGGGTTTAATGAATCAAAACGGCGTCCTGGTACTGGATAAGGACAGATATGATAGAAAGAACGTTATGACCAAGGTTGATTCCGATGTAAATAATTGGCTAAGCATCGGGGCTACTCTAGGTTTTACTAGAGGGATACAGAATATGCCTTATATACCTAACAATGCCTCATACATGTATAGTGTTTCCTATTTAAGGCCTACATTCTGGCTAACCGGAACAGATGAGGTATCAGGCGCTCCATGGGGCTTTTCACCAGCAATGGTAGACCTGGGTGCAAAAAACACATACGAAACGAATAATACCAATGTTCAATTAAGGGCCTCAGTAAAACCTTTTGAAGGGATGAACATTGAGGCAAATTATACGCATAGGAGTATCAGCCAAAATGATAGTTACCATGTAAACAAATACGCAATGGCCAATCCTACGGATGGTCCAGGTATCATTTACTATTACCGGAACGACCCAAATAGTCTTCGAAAAACAGCAGGGTTCAACAACTATGACAATCTATATTTTACTGGGGAATACCAAAAAAAAATCTTGGACCATAATTTTAAATTAATGGTAGGTTATAGTCAGGAAGAAAGCAGTGAGAACTCTTTCTTTGCCCAGAGACAAGGATTGATTTCAGATGACGTACCGGCCTTAAGCTTAGCTATAGGAAATTCTAGCGTAGGAGATGGAACCACTGAATGGGCTACACGTTCTGGATTGTATAGGTTTAATTACGATTATAAGGGGAAGTATCTTTTGGAAACCCTTGGGCGATATGATGGTTCATCGAGATTCGAGAGGGATAACCGATTTATTTTTTCTCCTTCTGCCTCTGTTGGTTGGGTAGTTTCTAACGAGTCCTTTATGGAAAGTACCAACACTTGGCTCAATTTCTTTAAGCTAAGGGCCTCTTATGGTACCCAGGGTAATCAACAAGTTGGGGCCTATTCCTATATCCCGTCAATGAATACTGGTACGGCCAACTGGATTTTGAATGGCGAAAGACCCCTCTATACGGGACCGGGAGGCCTTGTAAGTGATTACTATACCTGGGAAAAAGTGAACTCCATCAATTTTGGTATGGATCTAGCTTTCTTTAAGAATAAACTACAAACCACTCTTGAGGTGTATGAAAGGGAAACCATTGGAATGTTGACAGCAGGCCAAGTACTGCCCGATCTCTTAGGAACTCCAGTGCCCAATGAGAATTCGGCAGATCTAAAAGTGAAGGGCTGGGAACTTAGTTTGAATTGGGCGGATAGGGTCTCTGATAAGTTTACATATTCTGCCAATGTAATACTTTACGACGACAAGGCTACCATTACCAGCTATGAAAATCCAACAGGATTTTTGGGAAGTCTTTATGAAGGGCAGGAAGTTGGGGAGATTTGGGGATATGAAACCGATAGATTGTTCCAGGAAACAGATTTTGAAACCGTGGATTCCGAACGCCAATATGTTCCAGGGATACCTACACAGAATTTTATCTTTGGGAATAGGATACCTTATCCCGGAGATGTTAAATATAAAGATCTTAACAATGACGGGGTAGTTGATAGAGGTGAATACACTTTGGATGATCACGGAGACCTTACCATTATTGGAAATTCACGCTCAAGGTACCAGTATGGAATTAAACTTGGGGCGGCCTATAATAATATAGACTTTTCCATATTCCTTCAAGGTGTAGCTAAAAAGGATTATTGGACCGGGGGCGCCTTTGGGTTTACTGCAGGTTCCCAATATGAATCTATACTTTCCCATACCATGGATTATTGGACTCCCGAAAATACGGATGCCTTTTATCCAAGGCCAGACGATCGTAGTTATAATAAGCAGACCCAGACCCGGTATTTATTGAATGCCGCCTATATGCGGCTTAAGAATATTAGGATTGGCTATTCCTTGCCCAAGAACGTACTGGCTAAGATAGGTATAGAATCAATTAAGGTATATTTTAGTGGAGAAAACTTAATGTTGTTTTCAAAATTGCCACAAGGTATGGACCCGGAATTGGGTGCATCACACACCTTTCCATTGGCAAAAGATCTGTCTTTTGGAACTACAATTACTTTTTAGTAAAGATTTTAAAATTATAAGAACCATGAAGAATTCATATATAATAATACTAATAGGATTAATACTGTGTATCGTATCCTGCAACGACGATTTTTTGGAAAAAATTCCACAGGATCAGATAACCAATGAAAATTATTGGCAAACCGAAAGTGATTTTCAAACCTATTCGCTAGGGCTTTACGACTTTTATGGCTATGGAGTAGGGAATGCCTATAGTATTGCCGTTAATTCGGATGAAGTAGTTCAGGCAAATCAAGTTCAAAGTAGCCGTATATTTGACCGAATTACCATACCGAACTCAGGTGGCGGGTGGTCATGGAGTACTTTACGGGCCATAAATATAATGATCCGGGAAGCTCAAAATTCAGATTTCGAAACGGAGGCCAAAAATCACTGGGAAGGTGTTGGAAGGTTGTTTCGAGCTCGTGAATATTTCTCCAAGGTTAAAAATTTTGGCGATGTCCCTTGGATAGATCATGAATTGGGTACTGCCAGTCCTGAACTATATCAAACCCAAGATTCCAGAACCACGGTTATGGAAAATGTTTTGGAAGATTTGAATTTTGCAGTACAGAACATTAGATCTGAAGTCGGGGACAACCTAATAAATCGAGATGTTGCACTTGCCATTAAATCTGAGATATGTCTCTTCGAGGGATCCTTTAGAAAATATCATGATGAGTTAGGCCTAACTGATGCTCCTCAATGGTTTGCAGAAAGCGTTTCGGCATCTGAAACCCTCATGGAAGAAGGAAACTATTCCCTCTCAGCTGATTTTAGGGAAATATACTCATCCATAGACTTAGGAGATAATTCCGAAGTCATCCTATATAAACATTATGAGGCTGGGGTAATTGTGAATATTCAGGCGAGAATGATGGGTATTAGGGATTATTTTGGGGCCACAAAGGATGCAGTGGAAAGTTTTCTTTGTTCAGACGGCCTACCGTACGGTGTAAGTGATTTACATCCCAAGGCCAAGGCAGGTCTTCCGGAATTCGTAATGGAAGAATATGAGAATAGAGATCCGCGTATGGGAAAAACATTAGTAATACCATATAGCGAGAATATGGATCCCCAAAATGAACCAGCGATATTTAATAGCAGTACGGGAACCATACCTACCTATTCCCCAGCATTTATTGGAGAATCAGGAATATCAAATCCTACGGGGTATCCATTGTACAAGTGGTGGTCTACCGAAACACCTGTGGACGATGTAAATGGATTTTTGGACGCCCCTCTTTATAGCTTCAATAAAATTTTATTAAACTATGCCGAGGCAAAGGCGGAGTTAGGGGAAGTGGATGATGCCGTATTGGATAGAAGTATAAATTTATTAAGGACTAGGGTGGGGATGCCTAGGTTAACGCTAGCTTTTGTTAATAGTTTTGACGACCCAAAAAAGGCTGTTGATGCTCCAGAAATATCTGACCTCCTGTGGGAAATAAGACGGGAACGGCAAGTTGAATTAATGTTAGAGGGATCTAGGTTCGATGATATCTTAAGATGGAAAAAGGCCAGCTATTTTGGAAAACCATTTGTTGGAGCTTTTGTAAATCTCAATGACAGGCCTGCCTCGGAATACAATCCTGACGGCTCCAATAAGGCAACGATTGTTTTGGGTGATAGAAATGGAAATCCCTTGGCTGATGACGCAAAGGAGGGATATATTCTGCCTTATTTGGAAAGACAACCAAATTGGACGGATGATGATATAAAACTGTATTACTCACCCATAAATTCGGAGGCACTTACCATTAATCCCAATTTAAACCAATCCCCAGGTTGGTAACATGGGTTCTTATTACAATTTTGCATTATTTATTATTAGTTGGTTAATGTAAGTTAGTTGTTTAAAACGGATAGGGCATAGAAATATGCCCTTTCTTTTAATAATAAAAACGAATACTAAAATGAAACATATACTTAAACTACTGTTGTTTATTATTTTCACCTTAAATGTAAAAGCACAAAATACAATTAAAGTAATTACATATAATGTACTTGAAGGGCTTGGTAATGAAAAAGATTATGGAAAAGACAGACATAAGCATGGCGTAAAATGGATCACGGAACAAAATGCAGATGTAATTGCATTGCAAGAATTATATAGTAGCGAGGAGAAACTCTCAAACGATGCCAAAAAATGGGGACATGAGTATTATGCCAAGTCAGGTCCTATTGGATTAACATCCAGAGCTCCAATAAAAGTCAAAAAAATATATTCAAATGAAAGTCTAAGGAATTCGGTTTTGCAATGCGAAACCTACGGTATTAATTTTTTTGTTATTCACCTAAGTCCTGCTGATTGGAAATATCGCTTAAAAGAAACAAAAATTATTAATGGAATCATAGATTCTGTGAAACAAACAACAGATAAATATGTATTGTTGGGAGATTTTAATGCGCATTCTCCTTTTGATGCAGAACTTTATAAGCAGAATCCTGAACTAATCAAAAAGTATCAAAAAGGCGATAAAAATAATATAATAAAAGGTAATCCCAATCGGAACCTACTCGGAGACTACCTTGACTACAGTGTAATGTCTTCATTTTATGCCTTCCCTTTAGTAGATGTTACAGAACGTCTTGTGCCATGGTATCAACGTTTTACATTCCCAACTCCAATTTTAATAGATGTGTGGCGTACTGCCGGTAATATAGGACGTACTCCAGAGCGAATCGATTATATTTTAACAAGTTTGCCAATGAGTTTATTGTGCAAAAGTGTGAAGATACACAATGGGGAGGAAAACGATTATATTTCTGATCATTATCCATTAGAAGCGATTTTTGATTTGAATATTTCAAACGGATTATGATATACCTTATTTTTTTTAAAGAAAGAAAATGAAATTACTGCTTAACATAGCCTGTGTTGTATTGCTGTCGACAACATTATTGGCATGCAGTTCACTAATGGCACGTCAAGCAAAAACAAAAAAGATATTCTCTTTTGGAATAATTGCGGATTGCCAATATCACAATGAAGAAGGTTCTGGTGTGCGCAAATATTCTTGGTCAAAAGAGAAATTGGAGTCGTGCGTAACACATTTTAACTCCTTGGATTTAACCTATATTATACATTTAGGTGATTTCATAGATCGTGATTGGGAAAGTTTTGATGTTGTAACCCCCATCTACAATAAATTGCTTGTCCCTCACCACCATGTTCTGGGTAATCACGACTTTTCAGTTTCTGACGAGATGAAAGAAAAGGTGCCTATAAAAATGGGTATGTCCTCGTCCTATTATGATTTTGAAGTGAAAGGTTGGCGCTTTATCGTACTTAACGGAAATGATATCAGTTACCATGCCTATCCCAAAGATTCTCAAGAGTACAATTTTGCCGCCAAATATTATGATAAAAATAAAATAAATTCCCCTAAATGGAATGGCGCAATAGGACAGGATCAAATGAATTGGTTAAATAACATACTAGAAGAATCATCTAAAAACGGTGAGAAAGTAATACTTTATTGTCATTTTCCAGTCTATCCAGAAAGCATCTTTAATCTATGGAATGCAAATGAAGTCATTGAGATGATCGAGCAATACTCCAATGTAAAAGCCTATATAAATGGGCATAATCATGAAGGAGATTATGGCACAAAAAACGGCATTAACTACTTAACTTTCAAGGGTATGGTAGATACTAAGGAAACAGCTTATGGAATTGTAACAATCTATACTGATTACATAGAAGTATTAGGATATGGTAGAGAGGAAAATAGAATACTTAAAATATCTGATTAAAAATATAAGTTCTATAATTGAATACAATTAAATAAAAAAATTTAGTGGCATTGGACTTTTTGTGAGCAAGTTCAGATTGTAAGGTCAAATTAATTCTTTCAAGAAACAGATCAAATCCCCAATATTAAATAATGGCCAATTTAAAAATATGGGGAAGAAATTAGATTTTATTACCACTGAACTACAAGATTTCATTGCAAATCAAAAAACTATTTTTTGTAGGTACAGCTTCCAATGATGGGAGAGTTAATGTGTCTCCAAAAGGTACCGACTCATTTAGAGTTATTAGTAAGAACAAAATTGTTTAGTTGAACTTAACAGGAAGTGGAAATGAAACCGCTGCGCATTTATTAAAGAATAATAGAATGACTATTATGTTCTGCGCTTTTGAAGGGAAACCTTTGATTTTAAGACTGTACGGAGAAGCAAAGATTTACCATAAAAGAGATAGTGAATTACACAAATATTACAATTTGTTCCCTGAGAATGTAGGTGCCCGACAAATTATCGAAATGGAAGTGGATTTGGTTCAAACTTCTTGCGGCTTTACGGTCCCTTTATGGATTTCAAAGAAGAACGCACAACTTTAAATTCATGGGCGGTGTTACTGGCCCACTAGCAATTAAACAGTTCTGCCTTGGCCGATCAAATACTGATCACTTCCCAGAACTTGGACTATATCAGGCAAAAATCCGGTAAGTTCATATATTAATTCCAAGCGCTTAAGGCACGTAAGCACAATTCATGTTTTTAGTCATATTATTCTTACAATAAATTAAGTTAACATCATAATTATTCGCGTTCACAACATTTCTGCATAGGAAAAAGTAGAATGTCCTACTATTGCCCTGTTTAAAAAATTTAAAGCAATGCAATAATGAAAACAACTACCTTTCTTAATTTATTTCTGTTATTTTTTAGTATTACTTCATCTGCTGTGTATGCCCAAACAACCCTATCTGCCGGAGATGTTGCTTTTTTAGGTTATAATACCGATGCAAACGGAACAGAAGACCATTCTTTTTCTTGGATTACACTGGAAGATTTATCTGCTGGAACGGTAATCTACTTCACCGAAGAGGGTTGGAATGCCAATGGTAATACTTGGTACGGGTCATCCGAAGGGCATTATTCATGGACGGCCACAGGGGCCACACCTGCCGGTACAATTGTATATGTATATGAAAATGGTTCAACAGATGTTTTAATTTCTTCCAGTGGAAGTATGTCCGCAGTTTTGAGTGGAACCGGATGGAATCTTTTGGCAGGTGATAACCTTTTTGCCTACCAAAGTGCTACCGGGGCCAAACCCAGCTCCCCCAATTTTCTATCAGGACTTTATGGTGATGATAATTTTGCCCACACAGCAGGCTGTGACGATGCAAACAATTGGTTCGATTGTCAGAACTGCACAACGGCAGGACAGTCGTGTGCAACCACTGGGGGCAGCACCACTGGACTTCCTGGTACGCTAACGAACGGCACCAATGCAATTGCTTTATTTCCTAATCCATTTAATGAAACGGACAACGCAAAATATAATGGTACGTTAACAGGAACCAAGGTTTTTGTTGCTTCGCAAATCAACAATAGAAGCAATTGGGTTTATGATGATTCCAATGCATATACTATTACCTCTGGAGCCTTTAATACACCGAATATTGTAGCTTCCATTACTACTCCAACTGTCACTACAGCGGCCGCTTCAGGCTTAACGTCCACCACCGTAACCCTTGGAGGTAACGTAACCGATGACGGTGGTGACACCGTCTCCGAGCGCGGTATTGTCTATAATACCACGGGTGCCCCTACAACGTCCGATAACAAAGTACTGATTGGTTCTGGAGACGGTAGTTTTTCTGATGAAATTACAGGACTTAGCTCGGGGACAACCTACTACGTTCGTGCCTATGCCATTAATAGCGAAGGTACAAGTTATGGGAACGAGGAGACTTTTGCAACCAATGCACCAGCACCTTTTCTGAGTACAAATCCAACCATCACTTTTGATTCCAATGGCTCAGCAGGCTCTGATGATATTGCCTCCGATGGCGAATTAGGCTCTGATGAAATCAATGACCTAAATCTGGAGATATTTGCAGTCAACTCCTCTGATACAAAATTAACTGGCGGATTACAGGTACTCGAATACAATGGGTTACAACAATTAACTTATGAAACAGGTGTTAGTCCGAGTTTTCATGGTATGGTTATTCAATCTGATGATCAAAGTAATTTCTCTTTACAGCAATTTGACTTTCATGATTGGGGGTTATATGATGGTGCAACATATGTAGTAGAAGGCTTTGATGATGGAGTGTCCCAGGGAACGGCTACATTTACTGGAAATACTACGAGTGTTTTTATAAATGTAAGTCAAGGCGATGAGCTTGGAAACGTTTTCCAAAATGTTGATAAAATTCACATAGCCCAACAATTAGGATCAGATAATTCATATATGGGGTTAAATAATATTCAAGTTGGAGTACCTATCACCAAAAGTGCCCCTACCATAACCACCACAGCTGCCTCAGGCGTTACAGCAACTGAAGCTACCCTTGGCGGCAATGTCACTTCTGACGGCGGAGCGACCGTCTCTGCTAGAGGCTTTGTTTACTCCAGTTCAGATAACACCCCAACCCTGGGTGAGGGCGGGGTAACGAATGTTCTTGACGGAAGTGGCACAGGTGTTTTTAACGAAAGCATTTCAGGATTAAGTGCATCCACCACCTATTACTATCAGGCCTATGCTACCAATAGTGAAGGGACCTCTTATGGTGGAGTGGAGAGTTATGCAACGAGTGCTCCCAATACACCTCCATCAATTAGCGTAAACAACGGATTGACCCTCAATGAAGGGACGACCGAGCTCATTGACTCTGGAAAATTGAACGCTACGGATGCTGAAACAGGCAGTGGTTCCGACATTACTTTTACCATTACTTCGGCAGTTTCATACGGTGTTTTGTTTATAGATTCCAATCCGAGCAACGTATTTGAGACCGGTGATATAGAATTGGTAGTCAATGCCACTTTTACTTTGGATGACATCAATAATGACAGGATCAGATATACGAATAATGTTGCTGATCAGAACGCGGATAGTTTTGAATTCAAGGTAAGCGATCCCAATGGTGGTGAATTGACTAACCAGACCTTTACAATCACCATCAATCTACTTGAAGTACCGACCCTGACCACCACAGCCGCCTCAGGCGTTACCAATACCACAGCAACCCTTGGTGGAGAGGTCACCGATAATGGAGGCGCAACCGTCACCGAACGCGGCATCGTGTACAACACCACGGGAACCCCCAATGTAAATGATGATACCAAAGTACAAATTGGTTCCGGGGACGGAAGCTTTTCGGATGAAATCACCGGGCTTAGCGCAGGTACCGAATATTTTGTCCGAGCCTATGCCATCAATAGCGAAGGTACGAGTTATGGTGGAGTCGAAAGTTTTACGACATCAAACCCTCAATTAGAAAATTTTTCCTGGTCGGCAGATAACGTAAGTGCAGGAGCTACAGGTGTCACTTATACATTTGAATATACTACTGTTACGGACTTAGGAGGGAGTGATGCTATTTTATATGCTTTAAATACTGCAAATGGCTGGAATACTAATAGTGTAACTGTGGGAGACATTACCGTATTAGTAAATGGAAATTCGAGAACTGTTGCAGGAATATTTTCTGTCGGGGGCAGCGGAGCATTTATTACTCTAGACAATCCAATAGTGGCTAGTGGATCTGAGATTGTAGTAACCATAGCAAATGTGACTAACAACGGAAATCCAGGAACCTATAATTGGAATTGGATTCATACAGCTACTGGTGGGGGTAATGAAATAGACCCCGCAGTAAGCCCTGATCCTATTGTTTTGTATACTAATACTGCCCCAACGGTTAACACTTCTGCCGCCTCAGGCGTTACCACTACCACAGCAACCCTTGGCGGAGAGGTCACCGATAATGGAGGCGCAACCGTCACCGAACGAGGCATTGTCTATAATACCAGCGGTACGCCCAATATAGATGACGATACCAAGGTACAGATCGGTTCCGGGGATGGTAGTTTTTCTGATGAAATCACAGGGCTTAGCGCCGAGAACCAATATTTTGTCCGTGCCTATGCTATCAATAGTGAAGGTACGGCTTATGGTAGTGAAGAGAGTTTTACCACTTCATTAAATCCGAGCTTAACATTATCCTCCAGCGCAACGGACAATACCATTAGTTCAGGTGCTTCCGTTACGTTTACCGCAACACCGTCCGGAACCGCTGCCACAAATTATTTGTGGAAGAAAAATGGAATTGTGGTTCCCGGTGAGACCAACGCTACCTATACTACCACAGATTTGGTAAATGGCGATATTATCGAGGTGCAATTGTCAGCTGATTCGGGAACTATAGTCAATTCAAATTTGGTTTTAAATTTAGATGCCGGAGACCGGTCCAGTTATCCCGGTTCCGGAACGGCATGGACGGATATTAGCTCCAATAACAATGACGCCAACTTGCCTTCCAACTTGGCTACTTCCTATTCCACTATTGTAGGGGCCGGTAGTTTTAATTTTCAGGGAAACAACAGTACAACCATTCAAAGTAGTGCAGTGAACAATTGGGACATTACGTCTACCAATGCGCTATCGGTGGAAACTTGGGTAAAACGCATAAACGGCGGTCATCAATTTTGGTTCTCGACACCCAACCTGCATTATCGTTTGGGCGTGGACCCCTCTGGAAATTTATTTTGGGATATGGGGCAATATGTAGACAGAAATTCGGGAATATTGGTTTCTGAAGGAGTCTGGCACCACATTGTTTATACGGCAGGGGTAGAAACAGGAAACATCACCACTAGGGTTTATGTAGATGGAGTAGAGGTAGCAGACCAAAACGAAGGTATAGCTACGCTTTCTTCCATCACAAATTATTTGATCGGAGACGGACAAACACCGGGGCAGCATCCCTTGAATGGAGACATGGGATTGATAAGGGTATATAATAAAGCCTTATCGGCATTGGAGGTTGCCCAAAACTTTAACGCAGAGGTAGATCGGTTTACCACGGATGTATTAAGTTCAAATTCAATAACTATGACGGTAAATGTACCTCCATCCATTACCACTACTACAGCTTCCAACGTTACATTCGCTACGGCAAGCCTAGGTGGGGAGGTAACCGACAACGGAGGGCAAACGGTTACTGAACGCGGTATCGTTTATAACACTACAGGCACACCCAATGTGGATGATGATCCCAAAATAATAATCGGTAATGGGGACGGTAGCTTCTCCGATGAAATAACAGGACTTGATTCCGGAACCGAATACTTTGTCCGGGCCTATGCCATCAATGTTGGAGGGACGGGCTACGGAAATGAAGTTTCTTTTACGACTACGGCCAACGATTCGCCCGTAGGATCAGTGGTGGCGGACCAGTCCGAATGTATCAACGGGTCGGTAACAGAACTTGCCATAACGATTACGGATGCCTTTCCGGGGGACAATACCTTTATGGTTACCGCGGCTTCTTCAAATACAGCTGTAGTCGCCAATGCGGACATTATCGTTACCGGAAACGGCAATACCCGTACGTTTACCATAACACCGGTATTGGGTGCGGCAGGAACAAGTACAATTGCGGTTACTATTGAGGATAGTTTGGGTGAAATAGGCACACAGACCTTTGACGTGACCTTTAACGACCTTATTCCTCCCACATTGACCGCCGTTCAAAATATAGAGGAAGAGCTGGATGCCAATTGCAATTTTGTTGTCCCGGACTATACAGGTTTAACTACGGTTGCAGACAATTGTGGCACAACAACGATTACCCAATCGCCAATTGCGGGTACCGTAATTAGCGGACACGGCACATTGCAGACCATTACGTTAACTGCGGACGATGGCAACGGTAATACCGATAGCACCGCTTTTGAGGTTACCTTGGCAGACGTAACGGCTCCGACAGTAGTGGTACAGGATATTGAAATGCCAATGAATGAAACAGGTTCCATCAGCATAACAGCAGAAGCGTTTATTGTTGATAATGATGACAGTTGCAGTGCCGTGAGCATAAGTATTGACCGTACGGATTTTGACTGTGCCGATTTGGGGGATTATCCCATTACGATAACGGCAACGGATTCCAATGGAAATACTATAACAGAAACAGCGATCCTCACCTTGACCGGAGAGGATACGGATGGGGATTCAATAGCGGATTCTTGTGATAACGATAATGACAACGACGGTACTCCGGATGCGGAAGATGCCTTCCCTTTGGATGCCACTGAAGATACCGACACGGATGGCGATGGTATTGGCAATAATTCTGATACCGATGATGACAACGACGGGGATTCGGATGTAGATGAGCTGGCAAACAATACAGATCCGTTGGACGATACCAGCTTTTTTGTTCCAGGGGAAGAAGAGACACCGGTGACACCAACCTTGGTACCTGCCCAGGCCTTTACACCCAATGGGGACGGAATCAATGATTACTGGATGATACCGGGAATAGAGAACTATCCCAATGCTTTGGTCAAGGTGTACAACCGATGGGGACACGAGGTTTTCGCCACCAAGGGATATAATAACGATTGGAACGCCACCTATAAGTCCAGGAGTGACAGCTTACCTTCGGGGTCCTACATGTACGTCATTGATCTGTCCAATGGCTCGGCACCTATTCAGGGATGGTTGTTCATCAATTACTAAGCCCCATCGTTTAACAAAAAAATCAATACAAAAATGAAATTTAAAATAGTATATCTTATCCTAACAGCATTAATGGTTTCGGGTATTTCCAATGCCCAACAGGATCCCAACTTTACCTTTTACAGGTACAATATGAATCTGGTGAACCCCGCCTTTGCAGGGGCCAACGATGGGACCGATATCGGGGTCGGCATTAGGAGTCAATGGGCCGGGATAGAAGGAAGCCCGGAGACACAGACCGTTTTCTTTGGAACACCCGTAGGGAAAAACCTGGGCCTTGGGGTTTCCATCATTAATGACAGGACCTTCATTGAGAACCAAACTTCCATGGCCCTAGATTTCTCCTACCACTTGCAGCTTAGCGGAGATACCCACCTCTTTCTTGGAGTAAAGGCAGGCTTAAACTCCTATAAGGCGAACACGGACGGACTGGTTACCTATGGCATACAATCCGATCCTAGCCTAATGGGAATCGACGGTGGGTTTACGCCCAACATAGGTGCTGGGGCCTACCTAAAAGGCAAGTCCTTCTTCGCCTCCCTGTCCGTTCCAAGGATCCTTAGTCCGGATCGCTTGGACGATGCCAACGGGATAGCCAAACAAGGAGAGGATAAAATACACCTTTATGCAGCGGCAGGATACGATATACCCCTGAACGCCAATATTGTTTTCAGGCCTTCCCTAATGGTGAGATATGTGGAGGCATCCCCCATATCGGTCGATTTTACGGCCGCATTCGCGATGGGGGACCGGTTTGAACTGGGAGCAGCATACCGTTTGGATGAAGGATTTGGCGGGTTCTTTATCTTTAAGGCAAGCAAAGGGCTGCACCTTGGATATGCCTATGAGGCCGCTCCGCATAATACGATTGCAAGCATGAACAATGGAACCCATGAGGTAATGCTCTATGTAAAACTATAATACATAGTATTAATTTACTAACAGAGATTTTTTATGACAACTCGTCTTGGATGTAACAATTTAAGACGAGTTCGATATTTCTCTAAGACATGAAGGAGCCAAATGGGATAGTGTAAGTAAAGTTTATTAGTCTCTAATTAATATACCTAGACCAATAAAAAGATTTAGTAAATTAGATCTATAATAGGAATATACACACTAGTAATTATATACAATTGTTACCACACATTTCAATCGTTGTCCAATTAAGTGTTTGACTGCATTTAAGAATGGAAAAAATAAATCTTAAAAAAATCCTAAAACTACTCAAATACTTAGGGATTTACTTCCTTTCCGCTAAGATGATTTGTTTCGCCATCCCTAAAATTCTATTTATGCAGTTCAGAATTTTACATTGGCAATCATATGTTCCATTGGTCGAAACATCAAAGTATTATCATATGTGGTCATTTTTTGGAAGGTCTTACAACTATAATTTATTCATTGGACTAACAGAATTTTTCATAGGTGGGCTCATTTTATTTGAACGGACCCGGTTAATAGCATTGTTATTTGCCTTAGGGCTGTGCATTAATATATTGATTCTTAATATCGAATTTGATATTTACTTTGCAATTTCACATATAACAGTTGATTTGTTTATCACCATAATCCTATTATCAGGATATCGCAACGACCTCTATAAATTCTTTATAAAATTGGGAGGTAAATTAGATGGTTCAAACATCCGCCCGAAAAGTAAATTTACCAAACTATTCCCTTACTCATTTCTAATAATTCTCTCTGTTTCCTATTTTATATTTTCTTTTCATATAAAATCAAAATATATAGTAGATGAAAATGTTATAGGCTCTTATAAAATCAAAAAGATAAAAGTGAATGATTCTGTTGTCGAATTGAACAAAGGAAATCTAGGAAAAAATCCAATGATGTTCATAGAACACAATAATCAATTCGTACTATCCATCGAAGACACTCTGTACATGGGCAGATACATTTTAGATACTGAAGATATTAAAATTTATCTGGACAATCCTACGAAATTTGGCATGTCATCACTAATAGGTTCGTTGGAAATCGATACCATCAGAGGAAAAATTGACAAAGAACGTTCAATCGAAATGTTTTACGAGAGAATTGATGGTAGCAAGAACTATTTAAACGATTTATATAAGTAACTATGAGAATACGGAACATACCATTGTTTATTGTTGTCAATTTCTTCATTACGGGTTTAGCTTTTTGCCAAGTTTCAGGTACGGTAATAGACGAATCTAATGGACAGCCAATTCCCTACGTTAATGTATGGGTTAAAAATACTAGAATTGGTGCAACGACAGGAGAGAATGGAAAGTTTAGTATTGAAGGTGCTAAAATAGGAGATACAATACTAATTTCAAGTCTTGGGTTTGCAAATATCCAATTTTCTGCCGAGAATGAAAATAACGTAGTCATGAAAGCCCAAATCAACAAATTGGACGAGGTGGTTGTTATTCCGATGAAGAACTTGGCTGAATTTTCCGTCATATCGTTCAAGAAAGTCAAAAAAAACAGAAACTGGTATAACAATGGACATTACTCGCTGGCAAGATTTTTCAATTACAAACATGAATACGATAAAACACCATTTCTTAGCCAAATCAGCTTAATTGCACTAAACGCAAAAATGGACAATGTTGTTTTTCGCATCCGATTGGTAGAGGTTAGTCCCAACGGAGAACCATCGGATAATGGATTAACCGATAATATAATTATAGAATCTCAAAAGGGGATTAATGAGATTATCGTGAATATTTTGAAAGAAAAAGTTCTATTTCCAAAAAATGGTTTTTTTATTGTTGTTGACAGATTAAATTTGGAAGAAAATTATAGCTTCAATAAAACTGCTAAAATGGACATATTGCAGCCCGCTATTGGAATGGCAAGGACGGAACAGGAAAAAAAACACTTGGTTCGGGTTTGGCGGTAAATGGATTCCTCCATTAGAAATGAAAGAATTTCTTGGAACCAACGGAAATATTGCGGTTAATATTAAACTTACAAATTAAAAACGTGTGGTAACAAAACCTAAACGTAATGCGGACTTTAGGGCAAAAACGAAAGGTCTGTGTATATTTATAATGTCGCTAAATCTTATGGATTTAGCTTTGGAGCAAAAAAGAAAAAGCAAAGCAATAAGTTTTAGCTTAGTGTAAAGGCTAATCTTTAACTTGTGTAAACTATGTGCCTTAACGAACAAAACCGTCCAAATGGCACAACACCAAAATCAATCAACCTTTTTTGCCATTTGACAAATTCCGAATAAAATGCAATGACAATCTTTGTGACCATGGACAAATTAATAAACTATCTGTTGGAATTTGGGCAGCTAAATGAACAGCAAATTGACTTGATAAAAAGAAAAGCACAGGTATTGGAGTTGAAAAAAGGCGATTACTTTTCAGAAGCAGGGAAAATACCAAAACAAGTAGCATTTATTGAAGAAGGCATTTTCCGGGTATGTTACTATAACAGCAAAGGTGATGAAATCACCAAATACTTTGTTGATGAAAACAATTTTGCCGTGGACATAAACAGCTTCAATCAAAAAATCCCCTCTTCCGAATATGTTCAGGCTGTAACAGATTGTACACTACTTGTATTTTCTACAGAATCACTCAACGATTTGTCAGCCACTATCATTCAGTGGGACGGCATTATCAATAAAATAACAGAAAAAGCATTGGTTGAAAAGGTAAATAAACTAAGTCCAATGTTAGCCGAAGATGCCAAGACAAGGTACCTTGGTTTTTTAGAAAAGTTTCCGAATTTAGCCAACAGGATTCCACTTTCCTATCTCGCTTCTTATTTAGGAATGACTCCATCATCGTTAAGTAGGATTCGAAAAAGCATCTAAATTCATTATTTGCCAAATGGCAAAAGTTTTTGCTTTTGAAGTGCTGAACTTTGCTTCACCATTTTAATAAAAAGCAAAAAAATATGGATTCAATAATAGTAACAGGGGCAACCAGTGGAATTGGTTTTGAGTGTGCCTTACAAATGGCTCAAATTGCCAAGAATGAACAAATTATTATTCCTGCCAGAAATATTAAAGCAGGAAAAGAAGTAATAGAAAAAATAAAAGCCAAAACAGGGCATAAAAACCTAAAATGTTGGGAATTGGATTTGGCAGCATTAGAATCTATAAGAAAGTTCTCTGAATCATTTGCCAAAGAAAAAAACAACTCCATTTCTATCCTTATAAACAATGCAGGCATACAGAATATTGGCGAAACACAATATACCTCTGATGGATTTGAACAGACATTTGGTGTAAATCATCTTGGGTCTTTTGCCTTGACTATGCAATTGTTGCCCTTTATGAAAAATGACGGACACATAACATTCACATCTAGCGAAACACACGACCCTGCACTCAAAACACCAATAGAACCACCTATTTATACCAATGTTCAAGAGCTTGCTTTTCCAAAAGAAACTTCCGAAAAACCTAATATTGTTGGACAAAGAAGGTATTCTACATCAAAATTGTGTAACATAATGACCACTTATGAATTACAAGAGCGATTAAAAAACACAAACATTAGGGTAAATGCCTATGACCCAGGAATGACACCTGGAACAGGTCTTGCAAAAACTTACTCACCTATTATGCGATTTTTATGGAAAAACATATTCCCTTTTTTGACCCTAATAAAAAGCAACATACATACACCAGCCCAAGCAGGAAGAAATTTAGCAAACCTCGTTTATTCTGAAAAGTACAAAGACTTGAAGGGAATTTATTTCTCGGATGGAAAAGTGGTTAAAACTTCAGTTGACTCTTACAACAAAGTTTTTCAAAAAAGCCTATGGAATGGTAGCCTCGAACTGACAAAAACCACCTTTACAGAATAATATAAAGAAACTTCTGAAAAAAATGGCAGCAGGTAACATTGGTAACCATTGCACAAGCCTATAATTTTACCAAATTACGGTTTCCCGCAACTTACTTCTCAAGGAATTGTTTTTCTTTATGGCTTTATAATTCTATAAGCCAATCAAGTGGGAACCGACATAAATAGATAGGCCAAAAGCCTTCCCTAATTGATAACCAAACAACTATAAAGATTTACTTATAAAAAACTACAACGCAACTCTTTTGAAAAAAAACATCTTCAAAGTATAAAGTTTGGTATCAACATGGAAACAATAAATAGAGTATAATGGCGACCAGAAATTTATTATTGATTTTTATATTTTTATTTTCTACTCCCGTAATTACAGCCCAAGACGTTTCAAAAAAAGTTAGGGTTGGAGTGTCCGCGAGTCTTGAAGAAAATGTAAGCTCTAAAAGAGTGGCTTTTGGTGAGTACACAGGTTTTTTTGCAGATTATAACAAATCCAATTACAGGTTTGGGCTTAGTTTAGAATATTTATTAAAAGGGAATTTGATTATTAATGGTGCAATAAATTATTCTAACAAGGACTTTAAAGGAACATATTTCTGCGACGTATGCGATTTTATATCCCCTTCAATTCCAGAGGACGTAGAATTGAGCTTAATTGAAGTGCCTATTGCTTTAAAGTACTATTTTTTACCCGGGAAAATCCGTTTATTTGGAGAGGTTGGAGTTAACAACCTTTTTCCTCTAAATAATCTGGAATACGAGGCGACAACGAATTCATATGTTATTGGATTTAAACTTGGAAGTGGCATGGAATACAATGTAAGTAATAAAATAGCCTTAAAGTTAAGCGTAGACTACTATAGCAGTATTTCAAAAATCTTTAAAGATTCCTATCTCACAGGGTCGGATTTCAGGCTAAGATCGGTAGGACTGGGTTTGACCATAGTGAAAAAAATATAAAACGTTGACACATTGATCTACCAGGCGCTAATAAATAAGCGTTGTGGGTTGCTACAGCCTGTCCCGCAAAACCTGCGGGAGCAAAAGCTGAATACCGTTTTCCATACTTCACCTGTTTTCGATTAGCCCGGGATTACTCAAATTTCCTAATTGTTCGTTTCGCTTTATACAACTAGAAATATTTAAAATTACAGTTTTCCGCAACCAACTTCACAAGGAATTGTTTTTCTTTAGTTCCATAAAATTAAGCGAACGAACAATAGCCAGACCCCAGAAAATGGGGTAGGGGCCAGCAGAGCCATAAGCCATCTAATTAATAACTAGGCCAACGAAAAAGTTTTATTAAATTGGACCTTTTAAAAGAGATATAACTACTGGTAACTACAAACAATTGTTACCACACATTTTTACAAAAAAAAATCAACTTTCTTTCTATGAAGAAAATATATCTATTTTTAAGTCTTTTTCTAATTCTTAGTTGTCAAGATGAGAACAAGAAAAAACAAAGTGAGGTCAATACATTAGAAGCAAATAATGTGAAGTGGGAAAAAAAGTTGTTTAACAAAGTAACTTTTGAATTACCAAGCAATTTCATTAAACAAAGTAATGCTTCGAATTAAAATAACATTGTGTTTTTAAACGAAGACAAAAAGCTCCGTCTAAACATAAATGTTGGACATATAACAGCTGAATTCGAATCAAACGACTTAAAATCATTCATACCCGATATTAATGCATTTGCAAGCAAAATAAATCTAGAGCAAAAAAGAAATTTTAGCGATATGGAATTACGAATGACCGCACCTTCTTTTTACACTTTAGGCAATATCGAATCAGCCCAAGTTTTTCAATCATCTAGACAGTTATTAGGAGACAACAAGACTTTAATGAATTTTGATTCTCACTTTGTTCTTTCATATCCACAATTTTTTACCGTCACTTTCACATATAATCCATTAGACATTGGAAAATATAAAATAGTCGAAACCATCAACCGAATAGAAAATTCATTTAATTTTCCCAAAACTTTAGCTGTAATTTCTCCAGATAAAAAAAACAATGAAAATGAACCAAGTCTACAAAAATCTATAGATTGGCTTGTAACCAAATTAAACAAATACATAACGGTTTATCATTACCCTAATAGCTCCTTTAACGATTATGGGCACTACAACAATATAAGCGTTAAAAATGGAAAACTCGTTATTCCGTATATTACTGAAATAGGCTGGTTAATGGAATATGAAATTCCTCTTAATAAAATCAATTTTTGTGAATGGAAAACTGTCGATGAAAGCAACTGCATATTTGTTATAAAAACCAAAGGAAAAGATATTAAAATAAGCCAATCAGATGGCAGTAAAAAATGGTCATATGAAAAATCAATTTATTATGATTGCTCAGGAAATGAAAATTTAGGTGAGAGAATGACTAAGGCTATAAATTATATTAAAGAAAGATTACCAAATACAGATGATAATATGGCTAACGAACCTTTTTAAACAAACGGATATTTTTCAAAATTCAAAGTTCACCCATTAAAAACGTGAGTTAACAATGCCCAAACGTAATGCGGACTTTAGGGCAAAAACCCAACAGTCTGCATATATTTATAAATCCGCCTGAATGATAAAGTCGGGCAGGTAACCGTTCGGTACAGGCGGGCAATAAGCTTTAGCTTCGTACGCAGACGGAAACTGGCCAACGCGTCAACTCGCCCACTGCTGTCTCAGATGGCGTACCTCTGAACTACGAGCCAAACCGTTGGAGCTTATCAAAGTAAAACCTTTTAAAAGATAAAGATGTCAGAAATTTTAAAAAAACATATAAATAAATTCACTCAAGTTTCTGACAATGAATTCGAACAAATTATAAAATTCTTTGACACTAAGTGGGTCGCTAAAAAAGAGAACCTAATAGAGGAAGGACAAATTTGCAGACATCATTATTTTGTTTTAAATGGACTGCTTCGTAAATTTTTCATCAACGAAAAAGGTATAGAACAAACCACAGAATTTGCCATAGAAACCTGGTGGCTTACCGATAACTTTGCCTACGAGAACCAAGTCCCTACAGAATTCTATATTCAAGCTGTAGAAAAATCAATGATACTTTATATCACTCAGGAGAAGCAGAAGAAACTATTAGAGGAATTCCCAATAATGGAACGCTATTTCCGTTTCATTTACCAGCGGGCTTATGCAGCAGCTCAAAAGCGTTTTCAATTCCTTTTTTCCTTTTCAAAAGAAGAATTTTATTTGCAAGCCATTAAAAATCATCCCGGATTTATTCAACGTGTTCCCCAATATTTAATCGCTTCATATCTGGGATTCACTCCCGAATATTTAAGCGAAATCCGAAAGAGACTTCTTTCTTAAACCAGTTTAAGTTTTTCCCTATTCTAATTCTCCAATTTTGCATTGAACAATTTTAAAAGAATAATACAATGCAAAAACGATTGAACATTAAGGAAGTTGCCCCAAATGCGCTACAAGCGATGATTGGCTTAGAAATCTACCTTTCAAAGGCTTCCATTTCAAAGACAACCAAAGAACTTATAAAAATCCGTGCTTCACAAATTAACGGTTGTGCATATTGTATTAATATTCACACTCAAGACGCAATTAAAAAAGGCGAAACAAACCAGCGAATTTTTCTCTTGCAGGCCTGGAGAGAAACTCAGGATATATTTACGGAAGAAGAAAAAGTAGTATTGGCTATAACGGAAGAGATAACATTAATCCATCAAAATGGGTTATCTGATGAAACTTACTCAAACGCCTTACAATTTTTTAGCGAAACCCAAATTGCAGATATCATCACAGCTATTATTACCATTAATCTCTGGAACAGGGTTGTACTAAGCACTCATCTATTGATAGGGCAAAGTCTTGCCTAAGACTAATAAAATTGAAAATCACAGGTTCAATGGCCTGTGATTTTTTATAAAAACTATAAGGATGATTTATATAATCAGGTAATAGAAATACAGAAGTTGTTTGCATAACGGGTTCCACAATATCTCATCGCTTCTTTTTGAGGTTTCCCGCCTGAATATTTGAGCGAAATAAGAAAGAAACATTTTTCTTAAACCAGTTTAAGTTTTTTGGTTCATTAAGTTCTGAAATTAGCATTATAACTTTTAAAAACGAACAAAATGCAAAAACGAATGAATATAAATGCGATAGAACCAAAAGCATTAAAAGCTATGATGGGATTAGAAACTTATCTTTCTGAAATCTCCATATCAAAAACACTCAAGGAATTAATTAAAATTCGTGCTTCCCAAATCAACAGTTGTGCTTATTGTATTGATATGCACACCAAGGATGCGTTGAAAAATGGAGAAACCCAGCAACGAATTTTCTTATTAAACGCTTGGAAAGAATCGGAGGACATCTTTTCTGATGAAGAAAAAATGGCATTGGCAATAACCGAAGAAGTTACTCTAATACAGCAAAAAGGGTTGACGGATGCAACCTACGAAAAGGCATTATCATTTTTTAATGAAAACCAAATTGCTCAAATAGTGATGGCAATCGTTACGATTAATGCTTGGAATAGAATTGCTATTAGCAGTCATTTACCTGTGGGTAAAAACTTTGCGTGAAGAATAATTATAAAATAAAATGTGGACAAAAGAAAACATACCTGATTTAAAAGGAAAAACAGCTATAGTAACTGGTGGAAACACTGGTATTGGCTATGAAACCGTAAAAGCACTTTATGAAAAAGGCGCAAATGTTATCCTTGCTGCAAGAGATAAAAAGAAAGCAAATGAAGCCGTCCGTAACATTCGGAAATCAACCAAGGGTGCAGGAAACTTACAAATAGGCCTTTTGGATTTATCTAATCTTTCACAAATTAAAACCTTTGCAGAAGACTTTAAGAAAACCCATACCCAACTTGACATTCTAATCAATAATGCTGGGGTTATGATCCCACCTGCATTAAAAACAGATGACGGCTTTGAGCTGCAATTTGGCGTAAATTTTTTAGGTCATTTTGCACTTACAGCACATTTGATGCCTCCATTAAAAAATGCTTCTAATGCTAAAATTGTTACACTATCCAGTGGAGCAGCTACATTAACGGACGGGATTGATTTTGAAAACTTAAGATTGGAAAAGCCCTATAATGAATGGTTATCTTATGCTGTAAGTAAGTTGGCTGATATTTTATTTACTTACCAATTAGACAGAAAGCTAAAAGAAGTAGGTTCAAATATAATTTCCGTTGCAGCACACCCAGGCGTCACAAGAACTGACTTACAACGCCACATTCCAGGACTACAGTTGGAAGGTATGCTTGCCGAATATAGCGAGGTAATGGAACCTTGGCAAGGTGCTCTCCCATCACTTTTTGCCGCTACGGATGCATCAGTAAAAGGTGGTGAATTTTTTGGGCCCGACGGAGAAAAAGAGTTTTCTGGCTATCCTGCCTTATCAAAACACGGCACCGCAGCAATGAATGATGGACAATTAGCACAAAAACTTTGGACTTATGCAGAAAAAGCAAGCAATTTGAGTTTTAATATATAAAAAACTGCAGCCAATCGAGTGGATGGCTCCGCCATCAAATGACGGAGCGCACCCCTCACACCACCCCCGCATCAAGTGCGGGGCAGGCCAAGCGTACGGGTCTCGCCTGCCTGAATGGTACGGGCAGGTATACGGCGGTTCGATAATGAAACTTAACGTTTGTAGTATTCCAATAGACTAACATAACCTTTCCTCTTTAACCGTTTTACAGTGATTGTAGTTCGCAGTATTGGGCTTTGGGCTACACCATCCTCCCATTACTCATTGCTTATTTATTGTTATTCATTGGTATTCGTGAATGCTATGCATTTCTGGGAAGGCTCCAAGTATATGAATGGTATAGGTCTATACCCAAACGAATCAGGTTTTTCCATTCCTATCGGGTTTCTTCCTAACTGTCCAAATGCAATAGTGTAACCGGTTCCTAAGCCAGTCGTCCATATATCTGAGCTTGCCCTAAATACTTGTCCCTCGAAAATAGTTTAATCATCCTCTCTGGATTTCGTTTATCTTGGCCATACTGGTCAAACGTCATCGGACTGGATTTTCTGGTCATTTTAACAAAATCCAATGAAATTTGGAATTAAGCAACTGGCAGTAACAACCAAGGGTCCGTGTGGTCGGTACAGCCTGTCCCGTAATCTCTGCGGAAGCCAATCAATAAGACCGTGTTCGCCAAACGGGCCCCAATTTTCCTCTGCTATATGGCCTACCAATTCTTATGATATTTCGGTGCTTTGTGCCACCCATTCCTTTATAATCTATACCCCCTAGGATAAACAAGAAAATTATTTCCCCCAGCACAAAGTAAAAATCCCTAAATTGGTAGCAAAAAAATAGTAATCCCAATAGTTAGTGTCCAGTCAAGCCTAAACCTACGTCTAGAGCCGCTCCATAGTTTCCAAAAAAAAACACAAGAATTGTTTTTGATCCTTCAAAACTTTACTATATAATATTCTTGGACGAAACCTTTCACTTTTCTATTGAGGAGCCCATACCTGTTCTTTTGGATGAGAACGAACAAAGGGAACTTTACATCCGTAAGACCCATTTACAAAAATCCCTTTTCTTTAGAATTTAAACTATATTAGTGCGTGCGATTTATAGTTAATTGCTATAGCCGCTTGTTGGCAATAATAAAAACTAATGGAACAACTTAAATTATACCTTGAACTAATTGCAGATTTTGCTACTATAGTGGGTTTCCCATTGGCTTTTGCTGTTTTTTGGTGGCAAAAAAATGAAGAAAGGAAACAAAATCATTTGAATACCTATTCATCAGTCGATGAAAAGTTTTTTGAATATCTAAAAATATGTTCGGAAAACCCCAAACTACATTGTTCTTTATACAGCGATGACTCGATTGAATTAAGTGAAGAACAAAATATTCAGAGGATAGCTATTTATGAAATGTTAATCTGCGTATTTGAAAGGGTCCATATTTATTATACATATAAGTATAAGAATCCTAGAATGGTTAATCAAGAAAAAGGCTGGGAGGTTTACATAAAAAAGTGGTTAAATAAAGATAGTTTTAGAAAGGTTTGGAATGAAGTAAAGGATTCTTATGATTCCGATTTTGTAGAATATTTAGAAAAGATAAACGGACAAATTACTATTACCAATAACTAGAGGTTCGTCTGGTCCGTACTGCCCAACATAGCCCCCGTAATTACTATACCCTAGCCCAAGTTTTCTCCTTATTTTTGGGTCGGCAAATTCACAGAATATTCCGGTTATTACCATATATTCCCTTTTCACCCGTGCCACTTAAAGTAAACAAGAAAAAATTTCCCCAGCACAAACCAATAATCCCTAAATTGATAAGAAATAAAATATTAGTCCCAATGGCAATGGCAGCACAAAACCGAGACCGCATAGTTCAACAGCTAAACCAAAAACTGCGCACTAGGTTTACATGATTTAACCCTATCTTGTGAGCGACTAGCATAACTGAAATTCTAGATATCCAAAATGAAACAAAACAAAATTGTAAAAAGAGATTCCAAAGAAGGGTCAGAAGTATATAATAATAGATCATTGGAAGTAGATTATCGTACTTTAAAACCCTTATTGAGAAAAGATATCAGAGTTCTTGATGTGGGCTGCGGAACAGGAGCTATTTCCAAAGATGTTGCGGCTATCATTGGAAATGGCGGAAAAATAATTGGGATTGATAAGGACCCTAATTTTATAGAAAATGGAATTGCTAATTATGGACATATAAAGAACTTAGAGCTGATCTCAACAGATATATTTGATTTTAATACCGATCAGAAATTTGATTTAATTATATCTGCTAGAATGCTTCAATGGTTGTCCAATCCGAAAGAAGCTTTGTTAAAAATGAAATCATTGCTTAATCCCAATGGGGTTATATCAATATTGGATTATAATCACAAGAAAATTCAATGGAACCCAGATCCACCGCAAAGTATGATTGAATTCTATGAAGCATTTCTTAAATGGAGGGAGAATGCGGGTATGAATAATGAAATAGCCGATTCTTTGCCTTCTTTATTTCAGGAAATTGGGCTTAAAAACATACAAACACTAAATTCTGATGAATACTATAATAGGGATAGAAAGGATTTTAAGTCTAAAGTAGGTATTTGGAGTAAGGTAGCTGGATTAAATCAAATATCCGAAGAAGGTTATATTGATAATTCTCAGAGATTAAATGCTGCAAAAGAATATAAGGATTGGGTGGAAACAGAGGCTGTATCCATGACAATGTATCTTTCAGAAACTAGAGGTGAAATTGCCAGTTACTAATACAACTCACAAATAATATGGACTTGGACCAGAATTTTATTGTTTGCATATTATTATAAGATCGTGAAATCTTAAATGACTTCTTGTAATGACTCTCTTAAAATATTTAAAAAATAGCTAATGGTTACTTTCGGAACATTTGAAAAAATAACTCTAAACTTTCCTGAAATTACAATTGAACCTCATTTTGAAAAAATATCATTTCGGATAAAAAAGAAAATATTTGCAACTTATGACGAGAAACACAATAGAGTTACGGTCAAACTATCGGAAATTGACCAGGATAATTTCTCATCTTTAGGTTCAAGCATTTACCCCGTAAATAATAAGTGGGGAAAACAAGGTTGGACCTTCATAGAATTAAGTCAAGTGAATCCTGAATTGCTTTCAAAAGTTTTGACAGCAGGTTATTGTGAGGTTGCACCAAAAAAACTATCTGCGCTAATAAAAGAGAGCAAAAAATAAAACCAAACCGCCAATAACTAAGCCTTCATATGGCCGGTACAGCCTGTGCTCCAGACCTTGAGTATCCAAAAAATGAAGACCGTATTCCCTATACTTCAGCGGATGTCCATTGGCCTGAAAGTAATCCACTTCCTAATAATTCCGTTGTTTTTAGACCAACTCATATCTAAAACATCTCAAATTACGGTTTCCCGCAACCAACTTCCCATAGAATTGTTTTTCTTTAGTTCCATGAAATTATGCGAACGAACTATAGCCAGACCCCACAAAATAGGGTAGGGTTCAGCAGAGCCCTAAACCATTAAATTAATAACTAGGCCAACGAAAAAGTTTTATTAAATTAGGTGATTAATTCAAAGGTCGATTGGACTCTATTAAGCAGTATTTTGAATGTTTTGGAATAAATAAAATAATTTTACCGAAATCCCATAGGTAAGGGAATCAGATTTGAATGAATAAAAAAGACTTATCAGAATCGGACATTAAAGCCAAGTTTATCACTCCTGCGATTCTGAACTCAGGTTGGGACGAGCAAACTCAATTAGGGCGTGAAATCTTCTTTACAGATGGACGAATATATGTGAAAGGGAAACTGACCGCAAGAGGAAAGAGAAAATTTGCCGACTACATTCTGTTTTACAAGCCTAATGTTCCTATTGCTGTAATTGAAGCAAAGGACAACAAACATTCGGTTAAGGGAGGAATACAACAAGCACTGGGATACGGAAATACCTTGGACATTCCTTTTGTTTTCAGCAGTAATGGAGACGGATTTTACTTTCACGACAAAACCGCCACGGACGGAGAAATTGAAAAAGAAATTTCCTTAGAGGAATTTCCCAGTCCACAAGAGTTATGGACTAAATACAAAAGGTATAAAGGAATTGAAACCCCAGAGGTCGAAGAAATAATTTCACAAGACTATTTCCAAGATGGTTCAGGTCGTTC
>TARA_R110002167_G_scaffold88016_1_pt1 | contig 36184 bp, 26 predicted proteins | sample TARA_R110002167 | Tara Oceans TARA_R110002167 (sample SAMEA4398238) | marine metagenome | biome: Polar Biome; feature: [MES] marine water layer (ENVO:01000295) within the mesopelagic zone...; material: water (ENVO:00002006), including particulate matter (ENVO:01000060) such as......
GGGAAACTCCTGAAGAGGTCGAATTGAGCCTCGATCTTATTGAGCGGGTCAGTCTTATATTGGGTATATTTAAATCATTACAAGTCCTGATGTCAGTTCCTCATCTAGCGGACGCTTGGCTGAAAACTCCTAACGACGGCCCTGTCTTTAATGGGGCGCCCCCAAAATCTCATTTGTTGTCTGGCGAAATAGCTGATTTGGCGGCAGTGAGAAATTTTCTCAGCTATCAAGAGGATAAATAATAAGTATCATGCATTTAGTAGTGCAGTAAAAGTGGTGGGCGGTGATAGATGTTTTCAATCCGTTTACGGAATGTCTTGGGAATATTACTGGGGAAAAAGGGAAAAATGCTCGCTGCTCCTGAGAATTCACCTGTTACTTCGGATGCACTGTTGGATGCAGCTAAAAATATAAGGACAAAAATTATAGTGAGACTCATTTTGCGGAAGATCCAAAGGGGAAATCGCTGCGCCAGTATGGATACTGGGATGGAGTCTGTGAACACTTTTAGGAGCCCACCCTCCATGGTGATTGCCTAGGATTATCCCCCTGACTATAAATACATATTTATAATCAGGGGGAAATTAATAGGCCTCTATTTGTGTCGTTAATTGTCGAATTTCAATAAGAAATATCTGGCGAATGGATTTCGAATTAACACTGCCTAGACATATTGCCTTCGGCTTAGCTTCGCCATCCGCGCTTTACGTGGAGTAAATTTATTAATTCATGGCGCTGTATAGCTTGAATCAAAATACGGTGGCGAGTACTGATTCGACTAGCATTGATGTTACTGCTTCGTGATCTAATCCGTGATTTTTCACTAGTTGCATTCTAAGTGCAACTGCAAGGGTTGATGTGAACATCACGAATGCGCTTTAGGGAGTGCTAAGCTATCTTAGATCCCCTGAACTTCCCAAGCTAACTTCGGCACATAGCGCGCCTAGGGTATTCAAGCAGATGTTTAACCTAAAAAAGCCTGCCCTCCGTCTAACGCTATACTTTGACCGTTGACATACCGGCTATCCTCCGAACACAAGCTAACAACAAATCTTCCTATATCGTTTTCGCATTCGCCAAGCCGTTGCATTGGAATACTCGCCAAATACGTTGCTGCTTCTTCTGGACGGTCTTTAATCCACCATTCAAGGCCTGGCGATAAGGCGTGTGGAAGAATAACATTGGTGCGAATACGGTCTTTGCCCCATTCGCAGGCGGCCGCACGCGACAGAGAACGAATTGCTTCTTTAGTCGCTGCGTAACCACCATAGCCAGACATGTCCCAGCGCTTTCCGGCACTACTGGCGAGGTTGATAATACAACCATCACCTTTCAGGTGGGGATAACATAGTTTCATTAAACGGAAGGTGGCAATTGGTCCGGATTCAAAGCCGGCGCTCAATGCTTCATCCTCTATCTCGTGCAGGCTGCCTAAGGGCACTTCTTGAGCATTGTTTACCAATATTTGAATGCCGCCGTAATGCTTAACGGTTGTGGAAACCAAAGATTCCAGTGCGCCTCGATCTTTTATGTCGCATTCTACCGCCAAGGCTTGGCCCCCGCGTTTAGCGATCTCTGCGCAGCTCGATTCCAGCTTTTTTAGAGTTCGACCCGTTACCACGACTTTCGCCCCTTCGGCGGCCAGTGCAAATGCGATACCTTGACCTACACCTTGGCCCGCGCCGGTTACAATGGCCACTTTGCCGTTTAGTCTTTTCATTAGAATATCCTTTAAAATTGGCAATATTTTCTGGTCCGATAATAGCCTTTTACTTGTGAATGATGCGACTAAGGCTTTATACACTTAGCAGCGAATTTCTGCATTTGATCAATTTTCAGATCAGTACTCAGGGTATCGGGTGTGCCATCATAGGCATTGCGAAAGGCTATGTGGCATTCGTTAACGCCTAGATTGGCGAGAGCGTCCTGGCCAGAGGTGGAGTAGGCGTCGGCGGAGCTGACATGGATCGCGAAGGGAAGGTGGTTACGCTGATACTGTTTACGAAATTCATTTAATTTACCGATCAAAACGCCGTATTCTTCAATGCTTGCACCGGCGCCAATCCAACCGTCGCCAAGGCGCGCCGCGCGTTTTAATGCCGCGTCTGAATGCCCGCCAACAAGAATGGGGATGGGTGTTTTGGGGCTAGGGCAAAGTTGCATGCTTGCTATTGAGAGTTGTTTGCCGGTGTAGCTAAAGAACTCACCGCTCAGTAAGCCCCGTATTATCTCAATTTGGTCGTCAAGGCGCTGGCCACGCGCTGCCCATGGCACGTGGCAGCCTTCGAAGTCTTCTGGCCAGGGGCTAATGCCAACGCCGAAATCAAAGCGGTCGCCGCACAGGATCGCGAGCGTTGCCAGTTGTTTGGCAACAACGAGCGGCTGGCGCACTGCGAGCTTGTACACCGAGGTGTTAAAACGTAAACGTTTTGTTTGGCCCGCCAAAAACGGGATCGTCACCAGGGGTTCAACAAAGGGCATATCCTTTAAAAACTCCCGGGAGCCGTCACCGTTGTAGGGGTAGTTTGCCGACGAGTGTTCGGGATAACAGAGGCTGTCTGGAAAGGCCATACTGTTAAAACCTAACTCTTCTGCGGCTAGCGCGAGGGGCACATATTGCTCTGGTGGGCACATACTTGGGTTATAACTAAATTTCATTTCTCAATTCTCGTCGTCTACAGCCCGCTGGCTGTCTTGTTCTAAGGTTAGGTCCTTATAGTAAAGATCCAGGGCTAGCTTGCTTAGAACAAATACGTTCAAAATTGATAACGAAAAGCACCGTTGAAATATGTCATGCCACTGGCTCGGGATATATTTTCCCTTCACTTCTGGATATTCATCTGCGCGGTGGGGGTGACTGAAATGTATATAAAATTAGATGTTTTTGTCGGCGGAACGAAAGGGGGCTGGCGATACCATGTCTGAGACGTGTGCATAGTTGGAAGTTCTGCAGGCCAGTAATATCGTCTTAGGAAGCTATATTTAATGAGCTTCCAGCCCGCTGTGTACTTTATTCGTGTTTAAACAGGGAGAACAGATATGGGGAAATTCATTGTAACCGGCGCCGCTTCAGGTATTGGTGAAGCAGTCTGTTCACGGCTTGAGGACGATGGAGAAACAGTCATTAAAGTAGATCGTCACAATGCGGATATCGTCGCAGATCTAGCGACGCCAGAGGGGCGAGGTGCGGCTTTGCAGGCGTGTTTGGCGGCTTCTAAAGACGGTTTGGATGGTCTTGTCTGCTGCGCGGGGATTGGTAGTACAAGTCCAGATGTCACCATGATTCCGCAGGTCAATTTTTACGGGTCGATTGAATTGTTACAGGGCCTGAAAGACGCATTGGCAGCCCGCGGCGGGGCGGCGGTGTTGGTGTCGTCAAACTCAGCGCCGCAAGATACGGATCCCAACTATGTAGTGGCGCTACTTTCTAATAATCAAGAGCAACTGAAAACGAGTTTAGCCACTATCTCTGGCCACGCTGCGTACAGCGGATCTAAACAAGCCATTGCCATTTGGATGCGGAGAAATGCCCCCGACTATGCGCGTTCCGGCGTGCGACTAAATGCAATCGCGCCAGGCTATACGCGAACGGCGATGACCGAAGCGACGGAAAAAGACCCGAAATACAGCGCCGCCATTAAAGATTATTTAGAGACAATTCCCCTCGGTCGCGCTGGCAAGGTGAGTGAGATCGCGAATGTCATTGGTTTCTTGCTGTGCTCAGAGGCGAGCTTCGTTAGTGGCTCACTACTTTATGTCGATGGCGGCCATGACGCCATGTATCGCCCAGATTCAATATAGGAATTCGTAATGGCGACAGGAAAAGAATATGGACTTGGGCCACATCAGTTTCCTCGCGGCTGGTTTGTTATTGCCGAGGCAGGTGAGCTGCAAGATAAACCGCTTGCACTGAAATTCTTCGCCAAGGATTTTGCGCTATACCGGGGTGAGAGCAGTAAGCCGATTTTGCTGGATGCGCACTGCCCACACATGCAGTGTCATCTTGCCGCCGACAGCGCGATTATCGCCCGTGAAGGTGCGCAAATAGAAGGTGATTCTATTCGCTGCCCCTATCACGGCTGGCGATTTGCAGCAGACGGTAGCTGTGACGATATACCGTATTTTGACGGCCCTAAGCCCCGTTCCGCTAAGCTAGAAAGTTATCCAGTAGAAGAGCGCTTGGGCTGTATATGGATGTGGCACGACCCCGAGGGCAAGGGCCCGGAGTACCCCGTGCCAGATTTACCCCATTGGCATAATAAACACTGGATTCAGTGGCAGTTAGATCACTTGGGTGAATTAGAAGTCCACCCCCAGGAAATCATCGACAATATGGCTGATGCCCGTCATTTAGGGCCGACCCATGGCGCGCCTTGTGAATATTTTGAGAATGAATTTCACGATCATATTTATATTCAGCGCCAGGGCGGTTTGCATCAGGAATATCAGGCAATGCTGCGCACGACCACTTGGTATGACGGGCCGGGAATCCTGCTTTCCCACCAAATTTTTGGCGATATCGAAAGCATCGAGCTGATTGCGAACACACCGGTGGAAGATGGCCGCGTTAAGTTATGGCATGGCTTGTTAGTCAATAGCGGTACCGAGAAACCGACGGCGACGGATGTTGGTCGCGCCCGAGAGTTGCAGGCCGGTGCACTTGCGTCTTTAGCCGCAGATTTCGGCATTTGGCAGAACAAAAAGCCGGCGTTTAGGGTGTTGCAACTGAAGACTGACGGGCCATTTGGGCTTGGCCGCAAATGGTACGCGCAATTTTATATGCCAAGAGATGCAGTTTCTGCACCGCAGGCTATAGTTAATGGCGTACATGGTGTGACCGGCTTGGCGGAGCCGCCGCCTGAGTCTTTGCGGCTTAGCCAAGTACTGGCTGGCGAGTGAAATGTGATTGGTTGGGAGAGGCTGTCTGAACACTTTTGCGCATTATTGTGAATGATTATGTTCTACCCAAAATTTGCCTTTAGAGTACTGTGATAACAGTATCACTTAGTTGCGGAGCCGGATTTGAATAATGTCCGCAGTAGTGATCTGCTAACAATATAATATTAATGAATTGGAGTAATGGCATGAAACGATATTCATCCACTGGTGATTTTAAGTTGGCGGCATTGCCTTTGGCAGTTTCACTGGTTACTGCCCCGCTATTTGTGTCCCTTGCTTCAGCTCAAGTTTTAGAAGAAGTTCTGGTGACGGCCGAGCGCCGTGTGGAATCCTTGCAGGATACCCCCATCGCAATGACGGCCATGACCAGTGACAACATAGAAAAGCGCGGCATTACCAACACCGATGATATGTTTGCCGCGATGCCGGGTATGGGCGGATTTTCATCGCCCGGATCGCGCGGTATTACGAGCCTAAGTATCCGCGGTATTTCGGGTGGCTCGCCGGCCAATATATCCCTTGATCCTGCGGTGGGTATGTATCTTGATGGTGTCTACGTCGGCAAGATGCTTGGTTCCGCTTTGGATGTTGCACAGATAGAGCGCATTGAAGTCTTGCGTGGGCCGCAGGGCACCTTGTACGGTCGAAATGCCACCGCGGGTGCCATGAACATTATCTCCAGAAAGCCTTTGGGTGAATTCGCTGTTGATGTCACTGCCGGCATGGGTAATTACAATTTACGTACCTTAAAAACCAATATTGATTTCGATTCGATAGGTCAAGTAGGTGAGGGCGCTGGTAAATTAGCTGCTGCGGCAAGTTTTTTAACCAAAGAGCGCGACGGTTTTTATAACAATTATTCCGGTGGTGAAGATTTTGACAACTTAGATCGTCAGGCATGGCGAGCCGCGTTGCGGTGGCAGCCAGTTGAGAGCCTGACTGTAGATTATGTTTACGATCACAGTGAACTGGATGAAATTAATACGCTGCAAAAAGTGGTGGGTTTTACCCCAGGACCTACCCTTGGTGGCGATCGCTTAAGCTTCTTGCGTAATACCGTTTTACCTTTCGCTACTGGCTTGGGCGCGGCGCCCGGTGCAGACCCCCGTATCAATGATCGGTGGCTACCCTCTATTCAGAAAACGATAGATGCATACGAGCGGGTTTTGGCAAATGGCGAGGGCCGTCCGGACGGCGGTTGGGCTGATAGCACGCCCATTACCCAAAGCGAGGTGGATGGCCACGCGCTAACCGCCGAATGGCAGCTAGGTGAGCAAGGCGTATTGGGCGATGTAACACTTAAATCGATTACCGCGCAGCGCGAGACCGAGACCTATGTTGCCGGTGATTTGGATGATATTGATAGTAGTCTAGATGCGAACGGTATTGGTGCTTATAACGACTCGTTGCACGGCGTCTTACTGCAGTATTACGGCGGCAGCGGTGGCGCATCCTTCCCTGGTGTCGATGCCCTTTGGGCCGCGGTAGATCAGCTTGGCGCCGGCCATAGCATGCAAGATACACGCTCTAAATATGAGCAACTTTCTCAAGAGTTCCAGCTAATTGGTGCGACTGAGCAGCTCGATTACGCTCTGGGTCTGTATTGGTTTGAAGACGAGGCGAACTACGATCGCCGCGCAGCATTTGCAATGCCATTAGCTGGGCGTGACGCGCAAAAATACACTCTGGAGTCGGACGCCTTGGCGGTGTATGGCCAGAGTACTTATCGCTTCGCCCAGCTAGAAGATCGTTTAGCGCTGACTTTGGGTATGCGTTATACCGAAGAGAAAAAAGCGATTTCTTATAACTACGGTGCGGTGGCTACGCCCTTTGGCACGAGTCCTGCGCAAGCGATATCGCGTGATAATAATTTTTACAATTTTAGTTACAACGCGACCGTGGCTTATGACATTAGCGACGATATAAATAGCTTTATTCGCTATGCAACGGGCTATCGTTCGGGTGGCTTTAACGGCGAGGTATTTAATAACAGCTTTGATGAGGAAATTATTGAACAGCTTGAAATTGGCATAAAATCTGACTGGTGGAATAACCGCTTGCGCGTCAACGCTGGCCTCTATACCTATCAATATGACGACTTGCAGACCAGCGAGCTTAAAAGCAGTGGCGGCGGCATAACGTCATCAACGATAAACGCTGGTAAGGCTGATCGCTGGGGGAGCGAGCTAGAAATTTCGCTCGCGCCTATCGAGGACATGGTCGTGAGTTTGGCGCATACCTATATCAATGGTGATTTTGAAGAGTACCCAGATACCTGTAATGCCGCCAATACACAGTGTATTGATGGTGCTAAAGAGGCGAAGCGTGGCAACTCACCGAGCAATAAGGTTAATGCCAGCGTTGATTATACCTTCGCCAGCACCGCAATTGGTGACTTCAACGTGTTTGCTGATACCAGCTGGCAAGATACCTGGGAGCAGGTTTCACTTTCGCCTTCAGTTGTTGACAATACGCCGATCTTGTATACAAATAGTTCGATGGACGCGCGCACAATTATAAACGCACGTCTAAGCCTAAGTAAGATTCCTGTTGATGCTGGTGACTTGATGGTGTCGCTATGGGTGAATAACCTAACGAAGGATGACTACCCCTCCTATGGTGTGAATTTTCAGGGCTTAGGTTTGATTACTGAACAGTACGGCGCGCCACGCACATTTGGTATGGAGGTCCGTTATCGGTATTGATAATTTTCGCGGACGCGGGTTCCCAATAAAAATTTTCATTGGGATGTAGTGCTTTCAGTACACAAATTTCAAACTGGTCTTTATGCAACTTCTTTGGCGGGTTTACCCGCCTTTTTTTGTGTTTCTAACCGCATTCACCTCTCTTGTTGATGCCTTATTATTCCGATTCGTCGAGTTGGTCCCGGAATTGTTTTGGCGTTAAACCTGCCCAATTTCGAAAGGAACGAATGAAAGAACTGGATTCTAAGAATCCTAATTGCTCGCCTATTTCGTGAATTTTAAGCATTGGGTTACGCAGTTGACGCATTGCGATATCGCAGCGGTATTGATCCTTCAGTTCTTGATAACTGGTGTCTTCACTGTGCAATCGACGACGCAAGCTGGAGGGCGACATATGAAGATCCTCAGCCATCACTTCGAAGCTTGGTAGGCTTCCTGCTCCACTATTGGCAAGTAATGAGCATATCGCAGCGCTTGTGCTGGCAGGTCTTGAGTCTTGCGTGATAAGCGAATAGACAGCATGTTGCAGAAACGACTCAAGTGACGTGGGTGTGTGTACCGTGCGGGCGAGCAAGGCAGCGCTATTGAAATATAGTGCAGTGTGCTCAGAGTTAAATTCCGGTGTAATTCCCAGCAGGTTACCCATGCTAGTTGTGTATGCGTCGGAGATTGGTGGCGCGGAAATTGTTAGACCTGTTAGCCGGAGTTCTCTAGCTGTTAACCAACCAATAAATGAAAACCATACGCGGAGTCCAGATGCCTTTGCGACTGCGTCAGAGTGTTCATTGCGATCCCAAGATTCGGGGATAAATTGCTTGTTTGTGAAGTTGCTATCAAATACATAGCGAAGCTCTGTAATATTTTCCGTCGTACTTACAACGATTTTGTAACCGGTGATGGGGTAGAGCATTTTTTGGTATTGAGCCGCTCGATGAAGTGCCTCTTCCAAGTTTTGACAGTTAATTATGCTGTAGCACATAAAGCGAAAGACATCGCTTCCAATTCCTGCGCCCCAGGGAACCGCAATATCCATCTCCTGCATGGCTTCTGCTGCATATTCGTATAACGCGGAATACTTGTAGCCAGCAAGTGTGCCTTGCTCTGGCGCTGATAATAATTTTCTCGCATTAAGGCCTGCCTTTAGCGCAATTTCATTGGAATCAATCCCTACGTGTTGAAGGTAGTCTAGTAACCGTTGAAATTTCTTGACTGGGATGTCATGCAATCTATTGATGTCCGTCATGCTTTCTCTCTTATACCAATTGTGCTTGACGCTAAATGTTGACGCTTATGAAAGATTATGTGCTTTAGCGAATTATTATTTGGCCTAATATGACGGTACAGCAATAACAAAGTCAATTACGCATTAGGAGTAGGGTCGATGCAGTCAATGCGCAGCTATTTGTTGCGGGAGTCACTCGTAAATGGCTCGAGCAATGCTGTTATCAATGGCGGATTTTCGTGGTACTTAAGTGCTCACCGGGATCGTCTGCCTATTCTGGGCGGTAATGGTGTATTGGTAGATTTTATTGCAACAGCGGTGATATTGGTACTTGTCCTCAGCTTGATCGTGCTGCCATTGCAACAGAGGCACGCAATGAAAAAAGTCAGGATTGGGGCGGAACCACCCTTGATCTTTCTAAAATTGTTTTCTCATATTGCTATTCATCGAAATGTGCTCAAGGCCCTAATGCTTGCGATTTACGCCGGTGTAATTGCTCTCCCTGTCGTGTTCTTGGTGTTTACTGTTTTGGATGTCGACAGTCTCACCCGAGTGCAGTATGTCCTAAGTAAGTCATTGTTTACCGGTTTATTGGCGGGCTTGGTAGTTTTGCCCATTGTTTATATGGCTCTTTACCCGCTGCGAAGTCAGCCGGGAATGAGTGCAAAGGAGTAATGAATCAGATGTTAAAGAATAAAGTTGCAATAGTTACTGGTGGAGCTACGGGTATCGGTCGCGCTATTTGCCAGCAGTTAGGCGATGACGGTGCGAGTGTTGCGGTGGTTGACTTTAACCGTGAGGCTGGGGAAACGTGTGTTTCCGACCTTAAGGGAAGTGGTGTCGATGCTTTTTTCGTTTCTTGTGATGTTAGCAATGAAGCGCAAGTCAGTGCCATGGTCTCTGCAGTTGTTGAGCGTTACGGTCGCCTCGATATTGCCTGCAATAACGCTGCTGTGAGTCGTGGCAGCGGCCCAATACATCAGTTTAGTCGTGAAGTTTTTGATCAAACTTTAGAGATGTGCTTAACAAATACTTGGTTGTGTATGAAGTATGAGATAGAGGCTATGTTGGTCGGTGGTGGAGGAAGTATTGTCAATATATCGTCAAACGCTTCACTGCGTGGGCAGGCATTTAATACCGCATATGCTACGGCAAAAGGTGGGGTAAATATTCTTACCAAAAGTGCTTCTACTGAGTATGCAAGTAAAGATATACGCATTAACGCGATATCCCCGGGTGTCATTCGCACACCAGGCTTGGAAAAATACTTTGAAGAACAACCGAAAATGGCGGAGCAGCTACGCAAAGCTGCGCCAATGCAGCGTCTTGGTGAACCGTCAGAGATTGCTAATGCTGTAGCGTTCTTACTTTCAGACAAAGCTTCATTTATTACAGGCCAGTTGCTGTCGGTAGATGGTGGCGGTGCAGTGCGGGGATAATCATGAATCTTACGAGCGATACAATAGCTAAATCTCATACTCGTCAGTCTTCGCGGGTGAATCTACCAATGCCTTTTGGTTGGTTCCAGGTTTTATACTCTCACGAGTTGGCGGTCGGGACTTCTCTACCGTTATTTTACTTTGATCGTGAGCTGGTAATTTTTCGAACCGAGTCTGGCCTTGCCAAGGTGCTTGATGCGCACTGCGTGCATATGGGAGCGCATTTAGGGTATGGCATACGTGATAACGCTGGCGGTGGCTCACGTGTTGTTGGTGAAAGTATTGTGTGTCCTTTTCACGGTTGGCAATTCAACGGCGAAGGTGAATGTACTAGTATTCCTTATGCAAAAAACCTACCTCCGAGAGTCGATCGTTGTGAAAAATTGATTCCTAGCTGGCATGTTAGGGAATTAAATCAGTGTATTTACGTTTGGTATCATCCAGAAAATGTTGCCCCGCTTTTTGAGGTTCCACAAATTATCGAGGCATCAACGGATAATGGTGATTGGGGTGAGTTGAAAATTCATCAGTGGGATATCGACACCCATATGCAAGAGATTGGCGAAAATGCTGTAGACGCGGCGCATTTTTGTTATGTACATGGTACTCCAGAAATTCCAGAGCCCACACGAAGTGAATTTGATGGCTTTTTACGCCATGGCCTATTTGAATCTGAGATGGTTACGCCTAAGGGGACAATTCAAGGCCGTATAGAAAATAGTAGCACTGGACCGGGCTTGTCAGTTGTGCGTTTTAGCGGTATTTGCGACACCGTTTTGATGGCGAATATCACTCCAGTAGATGCTCATCATTCTCGTGCTCACTATGCGTTTATGCAGCGCGACGGAGGTGGCAAAACCATGGGGCGTGTCGCGCAGGCCATTGTTGATGACATTTGCCAGCAGATGGAAGAGGATAAAATTATTTGGGCACATAAGGTGTTTTTAGAAAAACCACTGTTGTGTGACGGTGACGGACCCTTTGCAAAGTTCCGGCGCTGGTATGGGCAATTTTTGATCGCGGATAATCGCGATGTTTAAGGTGATCGAGCTTCGTGAGTGCCGCCATCCTAACTTGATGTCTGAGGGCTCTATTGCGAAATTGAAACTGCGTAATCGCACTATTTTGGCCGCAATGGGTACTGAATTTATTCTCGATGATGGCCGCATTGGTGAGCGGGCAATGGCCTATTACGAGGCCCGCGCGGCGGGCGGCGCAGGCATGATTGTACTGGAAACTAGCTCGGTTGCTTGGCCGTTTGGTATGTCGATGCCAAAAATGCTGGGGCTGTCTAGCGATGAATTTTTGCCAGGATTGCGGGAGCTAGCTCAGCGTGTACAGCGGCATGGCTGTCGTATTGCTGCTCAGCTAAATCATAGTGGCAAAGTGTCTGCGTTTGATGTCGCAGAGGGGCGAGAAATACTCGTTCCATCACGCCCCAAGCCCGCTGCAAATGACATGGGTGACGGTCTAACCATGGCCGAAATGGCAAATTTTGTTCGGTCTGCAGGGCCTGATGGCAAAGGCCCTCGCTACAAGGAAATGGATCAGCAGGATATCGATTGGGTGATTAGCTGCTTTGCCTCTGCTGCCCGGCTGGTGGCGGATGCGGGCTTTGACGCGGTAGAGATTCATGCTGGACATGGTTACTTACTGTCGTCCTACCTTTCGCCCTATGCCAATCGTCGTGAAGATCTCTATGGTGGGAGTTTGGAAAATCGCTCCCGTTTTTTACTTGAGGTGGTTGCCGCAATTAAAGTAACTGTAGGCGATGAGTTTCCGATTATGGTGCGCATCGACGCCCATGAATATCGCACAGAAGGTGGTATTACCATTAATGATGCTGTCATGGTATCTAAAATGCTGGAAGCGGCGGGCTGCCATGCAATTAATGTAAGTGCCTACTCAAATAATAGCGCTATCGGCTTCACTGAGGGTCCGCTGGTGCACGAGCCAGGCGGGTATATCGGTTTTGCTAAAGCGGTTAAGGCTGCGATAAGTATTCCCGTTATTGCTGTAGGTCGTATTGATCCCGATGTTGCCGAGCGATCTATCGTCGCTGGCGACTTCGACTTTTTGGCCATGGGCCGAAAATTATTAGCGGATCCAGAGTTGCCCAACAAACTCCGGGATGGTCGCCAAGGAGAAATCCGTCCCTGTATTTACTGCTATATTTGCGTTAGCCAAATCTTTATTAATCAGCCATTACGCTGCGCGGTAAACCCCGCTGTTGGTCATGAAAATACCTTAGGGCAGATTGTTCCAGCAGAGACTCCGCGCCGAATTCTTGTAGTGGGTGGCGGCCCGGGAGGAATGGAGGCGGCTCGTGTTCTCTCCCTGCGCGGGCACCAGGTTCAGCTTTGGGAAGGGGGCTCGGTTTTGGGCGGTACACTGCGGGTTGCCGCTTTGGCCTATGAGCCTAATGGGCAATTATTGACCTATCTCAAGCACTCACTTTCTGAACAGCAGGTTGCAGTATCATTTAATAAAATTGCGAGCATTGAGAATATTAAAACGGCAGATGTCGATGTGGTGGTGCTGGCAACCGGCGCGAAGCGAAGTGCGCCACTTATCGCGGGTAAAGAGTTACCTCATGTGCTTGATGGCGAACAGTTGCGGGATATGCTGTTCGCTGGTCGCGCGCAGGGCAAATTAACGTGGTATCACCGTGTGATGGTGCGTCTATCACATATGCTGGGACTGAGCTGCAATATTGACGTGCTTAGAAAACTTAGTCATATATACATGCCTTTGGGTAAAAAAATATGCATTATCGGCGGCGGCTTAGTGGGCCTTGAAGTCGCTGAGTTACTCGCTGAACGGGGCCGTCAGGTGACCGTACTTGAGGCGAGCCGAGACTTTGGTAGTGAGTTGAGCGTTGTGCGCCGCTGGCGCGTGCTCCATGACTTGGAATCCTACGGTGTCGATTTGCGTGGGGGGGCAAGTGTGAGCGAGATAACGGCCGACGTGGTTCGTTATAGCCAAGGCGGAATTGACGCTGACGTAGCTACTGACAATGTAATTATTGCCTTGGGTGCAGTGCCAGACAGCTCGATAATGAGCCAGTTATCAGCCATCAATATCGAAACGCATAATATTGGTGACAGTGCCAATATTACCTATATCGATGGCGCTATACGTACTGCTCGTGAGCTAGCCGTTAGGCTCTGACATGAAAAAAGTTGCCGTGCGCTTACTTATATTCACCCTGTTGTTACCAGTAGTCGTGGTGTTTGTTGGCTATTACTATTTGCGTGGCGTTACGCCAGCCTTGCCTCCTTTACAGTTGTTCATCCGCGGCCAGATTTTAACCATGGATAATACCAATCGCATAGTGCCAGCGATGGCAGTGCGTGGTGAGCGTGTTGAAGCGCTGGGCAGCGATGATGAAATTCTGGCCCTGCGACAGCCTGGTACCGTTGTATACGATCTTAACCGGAAAACGCTACTGCCAGGGTTTATTGACGCCCATGGGCACTTTCCTGGTACGGGCCTCAGCGCGGTGGGCACAGATTTAAGTAGCCCGCCCTTGGGTGCCATTCGCAGCATTAGCGATATTCAACAGCATTTGGCGGAGGCAGTAAAAACCGGCAATGACGCGGATTGGTTGTTTGGCTTTGGCTACGATGATTCTCTCTTACGAGAAAAACGCCACCCGGATCGTCACGATCTTGATGCGGTATCGGCGACCCGGCCTATTTACCTGATGCACAGCTCGGGTCATTTGGCAGTTGTGAATAGCGCAGGCCTGCGCCGCGCTGGAGTTAGCGCTGAGACCACCGACCCTGAAGGCGGGGTAATTGTCCGCGAAGGCAGCACCGCACAGCCCAGCGGGCTACTGTTAGAGCATGCGACTGATCTAGTGGCCGCGCAAGCGATGGATTTCTCTAGCCTTGATTTTCTCAGCATGGTGGACGCAGCACGGGATCAATATCTTGCAGCAGGAGTGACTACGCTGCAAAGCGGCGGCGTGGATTCCCGTTTGCTCAATGGCTTGTATTGGCTGTCTAAGTTTCAGCGTATACCTCAGCGAGTCCTCGCCTGGCCATTGGCAGATAAAGTGGAATCGTTGCTAAATAACGGGATACTGAGGCTCGATGATTTTCAGTCGGATAAGTTCTCTGCGTCGGCAATAAAGATCATTGTCGACGGCAGTATTCAGGGGTACACCGCGTATTTATCCGAGCCCTATTACCAACAGCAAGCAGGCACTAGCGATGCAGCTTACCGTGGCTTCTCTCGCTATAAGCAAAATGAGTTGAACGCTCAGGTCAAAGCCCTGCATTGCAAAAATTACCAGTTGGCGCTGCATGGTAACGGCGATGCAGCAATCGACATGGTGTTAACGGCAATTGAATATGCTCAGCAAGCTTGCCCTCGCGCTGATGCTAGACCGGTTTTAGTTCATGGCCAAATGGCGCGGACGGATCAAATTGTTCGCATGAAAAAAAGTGGAATTACTCCTAGCTTTTTCAGCGCGCACACCTATTTTTGGGGTAATCGCCATCGCGATCAATTCCTCGGCCCTGAGCGCGGTGAGCGGATTAGTCCGCTGGCTGAGGCGGTGGCAGCGGATCTACGCTTCACGGTACATCTTGACTCCCCGGTAGTACCAATGGACATGGCTAGATTACTGTGGAGCAGTGTTACGCGGAAAACCCGCAGTGGCGAATTGCTTGGCACCGAACAGCGAATTAACACCATGCAAGCGCTGCGCGCGGTGACCATTGATGCCGCTTGGCAAAGTTTTAAGGAGCAGGACATCGGCTCACTAGAAGTGGGCAAGTTAGCTGACATGGTGCTGTTAGATCGCAACCCTTTGGCTAATGATGAAAATTTACTGAACTTCAAAGTCGATCAAGTTTGGATTGGGGGTCGCTGCTATTTTCAACGCGGCCGTAATGAATGTAACGTGATTTCAAATGAATCTCGTAAATAAAGTACTAGGAGCAGTTATGACGAACAGGCTAGAGGACAAAGTGGCTATTATTACTGGGGGCGGTCAGGGCATTGGAGCGGCAACCGCCATTCGCTTTGCGGAAGAAGGCGCAAAGGTGGTGATCTGTAGTCGTCGTATTGAGCCTCTGCAAGCTGTTACCAAAATTATTCAAGATGCTGGAGGTGATTGCCTACCGTTGTCGGTGGATATCAGTGATGAGACGGCGGTTAAAAAGTTAGTTGAGGATACGGTCGCCCATTTCGGAAAAATCGATATTATTGTCAACAATGCAGTTCTGATGGTGCCTGGAATGTTAGCTAATCACAAAACTAAGGCGTGGCATCAGAACTTTCAAGTGTCCCTCGATGGCGCTATGTTCTTAATGCGAGAATCATTTAAGCAGCTACGCGCTAATGGCGGGGCGGTTGTTAACGTGTCTTCTGTATGTGGTCTTGCGGGCTCCATGGGGACCGCCGGTTATAGCGCAGCCAAAGCCGCAATGATCTCACTGACCCGCAATGCTTCAATAGAATGGGCTCCAAAAATTCGTTGCAATGCTGTAGTGCCGGGGGCATTTCTAACGCCGGCGCTGGAGTCGGTAAACCCTGATAAAGATAGTCAAAAAGCCACAGGTCAAACGATTCCCTTGCAACGTATTGGTGACCCTCGCGAATGCGCAAATGCGATTCTATTTCTGGCCAGCGATGAAGCCTCATACATTACTGGCTCAGTTTTGCCGGTAGACGGTGGCCGCATGGCTGAACTCAATACCGGTGCCGCAGCTTGGGGAGATTAACGATGAGTACTTCTTTAGAGCAGCGTATTGATCGACTGGAATCTTTGGACGAAATCCGTCAACTGGTAGCCAAGTATTCCTTGTCATTGGATATGCGTGATCTCGATGCCCACGTGAATTTATTTGCGGAAGATATTCGTGTGAGTAGAGAGCACAGTGGTCGCAGTCATCTAAAATCCTGGGTGGACGACACCCTGCGTCATCAGTTTACTGGAACCTCCCACCACACTGGCAATCATATTATCGAATTTAAAGATCCGGATAATGCCATTGGCGTGCTGTACTCTAAAAATGAGCACGAGTGCGGTGGCGAGTGGGTGATCATGCAAATGCTGTACTGGGATGATTATCAACGTATTGACGGGCGTTGGTTTTTTCGACGACGTTTACCCTGCTACTGGTACGCCACTGATCTAAATAAGCCGCCGATTGGCGATATGAAAATGCGCTGGCCCGGTAGAGAGCCATACTATGGCGCATTTCACGAGCTATTTCCAAGCTGGAAAGAATTCTGGCAGAACAGCCCTGCAGACACGCCTGAGGTTGCCGAGCCGGCACCGATCGACGAGTTTTTAACACGCATGCGTCGCGGCAGCCCCGCGCCTAAAATTAGGGTGAGATAATGCAATTACTAAGTCCTGTAAAACTCGGCAGAATAGAGTTGGCAAATCGTGTCGTCATGGCGCCGATGACCCGCTCCCGCGCTGATTCACAGAGTGATATGCCGAGCCAGATAATGAAGGACTATTACGCGCAGCGCGCTGGTGCGGGTCTTATTATTACGGAGGGCTGCCATCCTAGCGCGGAAGGCAAAGGCTATTGCCGCACGCCGGGTCTGTATACGCAGGCACAGCAAGCTGCGTGGGGAGAGATCTGTGATGCAGTACATGGGCGTGGTGGCAAAATAGTACTGCAGTTAATGCACTGTGGCAGGGTGGCTCATAGAGATAACAAGGCGGCAGGGGTAAGAACCGTTGGCCCCTCAGCGATTGCCGCTCAGGGGAAAATTTATACTGATGCGGGAATGCAAGATTTTGTGAAGCCGGTGGCGATGAGCCTAGGCGATATTGAACAAACCATTGCTGATTACGTAGCGGCGACAAAGATGGCTTTTGCCGCTGGTTTTGATGGTGTTGAATTGCACTGCACTAGTGGTTACCTACCGGCGCAGTTCCTGAGTACCGGCACTAATCACCGTGATGACCAATACGGCGGCTCATTAGAGAATCGTTTACGCTTCGTCATTGAGCTAATAACAGCGATGACTGTGGTAGGCGGGGCTGGGCGTGTGGGTATGCGAATTTGCCCTGGTAATCCATTCAATGATCTCCATGACAACGATCACTGCGCGACATTTGCTGCATTACTTGACGCCATCGAGATAATAGGCTTGGCGTATTTGCATGTTATTCGAATGCCCAAAATACAAGATAATATCGCTTTAGCTAAAGCGCATTTTAGTGGTCCTCTCATTGTGAATGACAGCTATAGCCAAGAAACCGCGGAAGCAGCGCTGGTAGATCCCCAAATCTCCGCAGTATCATTTGGCCGCGCGTTTATCGCGAATCCCGATTTACCCTTGCGTTTTGCTGGAAATCGTCCGCTCGCTGAATTCAACCCGCGGTTACTGTATTCGCCTGGGCCAGAGGGTTATAGTGATTATCCGATGAGCCAGTGAAAATAGTTTACTAGTTGCCTCGTAATGCAGTTAATATATTTTCTTATACGATAGGTGCCTGTAAAAAATCATTACTTCAATCTCAAGCCTGGCTAAAGATGAAATGGAACGCGGTGAAATGACGCTGTACTTAAGAAAAAGCAGCAAGACTGTCAATTCGAGTGATGAATGACAGTCTCTTGTCTATTTGGTGTGATGCTGGATCTTAAGCTCGTGTAGTGATCAGGCTATACGGCCCGCAAAGGCGCGCGATTCAGTTTTAAACTACCGCATGTCCTCTAATATGATGACCGATTTTATTGGGTTACCTTGATATTGTCATAAAAAAGATGAGGTGGCGATGTTCGTCAATAATTTAATATGGCACATATACAGGGCCGGCACGAGTAGTGGTTTCTTCGAAATAGATCCGGGATGCATGCTCCTTGACGCCGCTGAAGCTTCAGGTTACCACTACTCTGGCTGCACACTTCGCCGCATATGCTGTATAGAAAACATTCCCACAGCTTGCAGCATAATTCTTCATGTCTGTAGCTGATTTATGGTTCTGTATATTTAGTAGCGGTTGAAACTGAGCCTGTCCATTGATCATTGATACTAGTTGAGTGCATGCGTCCTCAATATTATCTATTGCTAAAATTCCCAATTTATTTTGTTCTTCCAAATATTTAATCAAATGAAATCGTATTTTTTCAGGTCCAGCGTGCCAGAATAGCTCGCCAATGTCAGAGTGTTTGGCTTCCGTGATACATACTCGGTAAATTTTAATAGAATCAGGATCAGAGAGTAGAGAAGTAAGGTGTTCGCAAACACGAATAATATATTCCTGACAATCTAAGTCTGGGCTTATTTTCTCAATAGCTAATTCAAGTTCATTGCACTTATTGCTTATTGCAGAAGTGAATAGGTTTTTCTTGCTTTTGAAGTGACTGTAGATAGTTTGCTTTGATACACAAGCGTGTTTTGAGATTTGGTCCATATTGACGTTGGCATAGCCATGAAGTATGAAGAGTGCTCCGGCAGCTTCGATGATTCCTTCCCTTTTAGTCTTGGGCGTATTTATGCGCAATATAGCTATTCCTTTTTAGCCTGAATTTTTCCTGATTTTAATTCTGTACACTTGCCATTAGTAGTATTACAAGCACAAGCAGTCAAAAATTACTCGCTGTGCTCCCTATTTTCGGCTGTTGGGAGCGTTGAGGATGTAGAAAAACATACAAGCTTGCATCTAAGTCGGTGTTTTGACCATCCGCTTACTACCAGATCAGGAAATGCGGCATTAGACGAGTAATGCGAAAGACTCTAGCGTCACAATAGCGGTCAGTCGCTGAAGCTATCAACCCCGTATTCAGCAGCATTGCGCTCACTAATTCTGGTGGAATCCACTTAAGCAATTGATTTTTATTGAGAAGTGATTATGCTCAGAGCTACGGGAATTCCACGTCAAATGCAGAATGCAAAAGTGAAAAAATCATCTAAGGCTTACTATCACTCTGATTTAAATAGAATTATCCTGCTTAATCATCTCAAGGCTTAGACTCGCTATGTACACGAGTTATAAAGCGCAACGCATTTGAATAATGACATGGACTCTCTCCTCCCTTAGTCTGATTTATCCGGCTATGAGTGAAACGAGGAGAGCGACAATGGATAAAGTTCCAGTTCGGTGCGGCCTTGATATTGCTAAGCATGTAATGGCCATTCATGCTGTTAACCATAGTGGTAATGTCGTTATACAAAAAAATATATCGAGGAAAAAGGTTTTAGAATATTTTGCTCAACTACCCCCTTGTACGGTAGGAATCGAGTCGTGCGGAGGGAGTCATTATTGGGCTCGGGAATTGAAAAAGCTGGGACACAATCCCAAATTAATTTCTGTCAAGTTTGTTATACCGTACCGGCGGAAAGGTAAGAATGACGCGAATGATGCAGAAGCTATTTGCGAAGCCATAAGCCGCCCTGGGATGGGGTTTGTCGCGGTTAAGTCTGAAGATCAGCAAGCTATTTTGATGGCTCACCGAATCCGAAGTCAAAGCATCGCGACAAGGACAGCATTGATCAATCAAATTCACGGTCATCTCCAAGAATTTGGTGTTGTGGTTAGTAAGGGTAGGCATAAGTTAAAGAGAGATTTGGCGGATATTTTCAGTGATGAAACATTACCGCCTTTATTGTATGAGTTGTTACATGACTTGCTTGCCGCGTTACTTCGGGAAGAAGAACGAGTAGACAGCTTGGATAAACGTATAAGCAGTTGGGTAGACGGTAATGAAATGGCTTCACGACTTACACAATTAGACGGTGTTGGGCCGATAACCGCATCAGCGGTGGTAGCTACTACAGGGCATGCATCGGCGTTTGAAAATGGTCGTCAATTTGCAGCATGGTTAGGGCTTGTTCCACGGCAGTATTCGTCTGGGGGGAAGAACAAACTCGGGCGAATTACTAAGCAAGGTGATCGTTATCTGTAGAGATATTTTCTACAAGTGCAGTAATCAAAGAGGGTCATGCATTACGTATCTCAGTTGGTGCCAGCGACTTCCCGCGTGGTATACCACCGGTATTAGACTTACTAGACCAATTGGCCGGTGTGCTAACTATCTATAGTGATGCAGAGCATCCATCTAGTGTGGTGTTTCCGGTTGTGCCAATCAGCGCGATACCGGTTGTTAGTGAATAGCCGGTTTAAGCCTCAGCTAGGTTGGCTCGCTATAGGGTTTCTTTCTGAGTTCAATGTGATATAGCCATTACGGTTAGGCTAAGGTGATTTGCCGTTAACGTAGAATTAGCGCAGTAGGTCCTCCTACTGCGCTAATTTATAATGATTTTCTTAAGGGGCTAATAACGCGCCGAAAAGCCCCTGAAGTTTAATATTTAGTAGGTCGCGTCCCTTGTTATCTTACGGTGCAGGATCGCCAGGCAATATTGGCCGGCGTCGGTGTTGGGTGGATTGTTCATACGCATAGGCAATGCCAAATAACGTTGCTTCATCCCAGCTGCGACCAAAAAATTCGATGCCGATAGGGAGTGCTGGTTGATCAGAGGAGAATCCAGCGGGCACAACAATAGAGGGCATGGCGGTTGTGCTGCCAAAGCCGCAATTGTTAGTTTGCACGAGCCCAGTAGGTCGCGCAGGTTGTTGGGCTGGCGGGTAGACTAAAGCATCTAGGCCGAGTGCGTCCATCTCGGCTTCAACGTAGTCGCGTAGGGCTTTGCGTTCGTCCAGTTGAGCAATGTAGCGTGATGAGCTTGTGTCGCGCGCGGCAATACTGACACCGATAATCGCTTCAATGAAGGGGTGTACCAAACCACTGGTAAATATGTCGACTGTATCAGTGCGAGGAGCATCAAAACTTGCTAGGTACTCATCCATGTGGTCGGCGAATTCCTGAACAATAAGTGAATTAGAAATGTCGTTGAAATCCGGGAGGGTAATAGGGTCGATTATTTCTGCGCCTGCGGCTGCGAGATCAATCAAGGCTTGTTCCATGGCGGCGTTTACATCAGTGTTATTGCCAAAGGCGTCAGTACCGCCATAGCTACGTAGCACGCCGATTCGTTTACCCTTTAGGGCATTTTTATCGAGATAATCTAAGTAGCTAGACGGTTGATAACGGTCGGCCGCATGGGTGCGCGGGTCCGCCGGGTCAACACCCGCCATGATATTTAGCATCAACGCTGCGTCCCGAACGGTGCGAGTAATTGGGCCGCCTACGTCCATGGTGTGAGAGAGGGGTACAAGGCCATCTTGTGAAACAAGACCAACAGTAGAGCGTACGCCTACTAGGGCGTTATTGGATGGCGGTAGCCGGATTGAGGCGCAGGTATCTGAGCCAGTACCCAATAAACCAAAATTAGCGGCAATCGCCGCAGCGCTGCCACCGCTGGAGCCGCCGGCATCTCTGCTGGTGTCATAGGGGGTGCCGATTCGCAGGGATACGCTGTTAAGGCTTTGTGTCCAAAAGGCATATTCACTCATGCCCGCTTTACCTAAAATAAGTGCGCCAGCCTCTCGCAGGCGAGCCACCGTAAAGGCATCATCTGGCGGCTGGGAGCCTGCCAATGCCCGCGATGATGCAGTTGTCGGAAAGTCAAAGGTATCGTACAGATCCTTTAATAATACCGGCACGCAATGCAGCGGGCCGACCAAACCATTACTAGCGAATGCTGTGTCTAGCGCTTTAGCTTGCTCCCGCCAGGCTGGATTTATACTAACTATGCTACTGATGGGTAAGCCTGTCTCTGTGGTGTTATCGAGGGTTTCGATACGAGCTAAGTATTGTTCTGCTAGAGCCACGCAGCTAAGGGGTTGTCCAGACTCAGCTACCTGCTCACCTTTAAATGCTGCATGAATATCGGCGACAGTCGCTTCCAGTAACTCAAAGTTTTTTGGAGTTTCCCCGCCTGGGGTTGCGCTTGCTTTTGTATGATTAGAACTTCCCCCGCAGGCGGTTAGTAGCGTTGCCGAAAGTACAATGCCCAAAGCCGACTGCGAGATTTTTCGATTAACTAACATAGTAAAAATTCTCCGGTTGATTTCAATTCCATGCTGGAGCAATCGGCGTGCCATGAATCTGTGTTCCGGCGTTTTGCGGCTGAGTATGAGCGGTATATCACATTGCCAGGCAGTAAATTAGGCAGTACTTTGATATATAGTCCTTGTTCTACATTTAGATAAAATTTATACAGAACATGCAATACTATTAATAGATATCCTGTTTTTATTTGAACAGCGAAAAAGTTTTCGCGAACCAAGTTGGTGCGATGCTGTGATTTTTTTGTACTGATATTATTTTCGTTTTTTATGGTCGGGATTAATTTTGTGAATTTTTGTCGCGCGAAGACTAATTAGTAAAATATTAAGAATATTGCAATAGGGTGGATTGAGGTAGTTTGGTGGTAATTGCCCTTGGGTTCACGGTAATTGTGATTTGGGTGGTAGTGGCGTGGGGATAATTTGTTCTATCATCAAAGCGCTATAATGACGCGCATGCGTGTTACTTTAGTGCGTTTTTATTATGAGCAGCGATATTGGCGGGATTTTCATGCTAGTTGTGAAGGCGGGGTGGTTGCAAATCGAATTTATTGAAACGTAATTGGGGTTGCTTGGATCGCTAATCAATCCGGTTAGTGAAGATGGTTTGTGGCTGGGTATATCCATCTCAAAAACCTAGTAAGGACGAATTTCTGCAGGATTACGACACAGGCTTAGCTATCCAAATCATACTCCACTTGCGGTAGGGGAATGTCAGCAAAGGAGCCGTCAAGTAATTCTGTTTTCATCACGGTTAAAGAAATTGGTGCGTTGATGCAAATTTCGACGCTGCCTTGGTTAGATTTAATTATAGTAACAACGATGTCATCACCAATATAAAATGACTGGCCATTTTCCCTGATTATAAACTTCATAAGTGTACATCCGTGTATTAATTATTGGGTAGATTATTCGGAATTTACATTATCTAACCATACTTCTGAAGTACTATTTTTAATTTTTAAGACAAAATTTTACTTTGAATAAGTTATGTAATACCTGTGCAAGGTCGGTTGCAGAAGCTTCCCGTTACAATTTAATTCCTCCATCTTTGGGTTCTCCACAGTGACTAAGGTTTTGCATTGCTTGAGTTTCTCAGGTTTACAAAGTCACGTTGTTGGTGGAGTTGCTTCGCCAATGGACTAGGTGGTGGCTTATTGGGTTGGTGAAGGAAAGGCTTTATAAATTTATGTATGGCTAGTGCTCCAAAATCGAGCGAGGGGTTTATGTCAAGCTATCATATTCGGGGTCTACCGGGTGGCACAGAATGTATAAATCCTCTTATATTGTCGAGACGACTGTATCAGCATTTACTATCTTTACGAGCATAAAAATCAATAACATTGTTGTAATCGGGACAAATTATTATGCATAAATTTTCAGTACTATACATTTGGGGTGTATTTCTTTTTGCCGTCACTGGCTGTAACAATGGGAGTGGAAGCGCAGCTAAAGCCCAAGTTGGTGGCGCTGAAATCCGAGTGGTGTCAAATCGATCAGATTTAATTAGTGGTGGGGATGCCTTGGTTGAAATTATTGCCGATGCTCCGCCAGTTGTAACTCTTAATGGTGTAGATGTTTCCAGTCAGTTTGGTAAATACGAGCCTGGTAGATATCGAGCGCTGATTACAGGCCTTAATATTGGCAAGAATAATCTCGCGGCGGGATCTGAATCTATAATTATTACGAACCACCCGAATAGTGGTCCATTGTTTTCTGGGCCGCAGCTTAAGCCTTGGGCTTGTAATAATGAGGGCGCAGTTGATGTCAATTGTAATCAGCCACCCGAGTACAGTTTTCATTATATGTCTAACAACCCCTTTTCTTCGGGATTTCAGCCTTACGATATAGAAAATCCGCCGACAGATGTAGCCGAAACAACAACTGATGAGGGGATTACTGTTCCCTATATTGTTCGTCAAGAAACTGGCTACCAGAATCGCGATCAATATCAGATTGCAGTTTTATTTCAACCAGGTATGCCATGGACAGTGCTCGCGCCACAGCCTCAATATAATGGTAAATTGCTCGTCGAGCATGGAGCCTCTTGTAATACGGATTTTGGCTCCGGAACGGCGCCAAGTGTACTGCAAGAATATGGCTTGAGCCGTGGTTTTGCGGTGATGTCTACGGCGCTTAACAATAGCGGGCACAACTGCAATATCGCCTTGCAGGCTGAGTCGATTGTTATGGCCAAAGAGCGTGTCATTGAGCAGTATGGTGACTTACGTTACACCATCGGTGAGGGCTGTTCCGGCGGATCATTGGCCATCCAGTGGATGGCCAATGCTTACCCGGGTCTGTATCAGGGGATTTTGCCGACTTGCTCCTTCCCTGACGCGTGGAGTACTGCGACTCAGTTTCTAGACTATCATTTAACCATTGATTATTTTTTCGACCCTAGTCGTTGGGGGTTGGGAGTTGTGTGGCTGCCGACCCAAATGGCTGCAGTCCAGGGGCATATCACTCCCGTAAATTCTTTGGTTAGCGATCTTGCGCAATTTAATTCGGCCGTGCCTACGACTGGTTGTAACAACGGCGCGGTCGACGATGCCTACGATCCAGATAGCAATCCTGATGGTGTTCGGTGTGCTATTCAAGATGCCTCTATTAATATTTTTGGGCCTAGATCGCGACAAGATTGGGGGCCAGAGGAGCTGTTTATTGATAGAGGATTTGCAGGAGTGCCTATCGATAACGTAGGTGTGCAATACGGACTGAAAGCGTTGCAGAGTGGCATTATTACTCCAAATCAATTTGTTGATTTGAACATGAAGCTTGGCGGTGTTGATATAGATGTTAATAGCGTTAATGAGCGCCTTGAAGCTCCGCAATCAGCCCTCATTAACGCTTATCGAAGCGGAATGATAAATGAAGCAAATAACTTAGATCAACTCCCCATCATTGATTGTCGTGGCCCGGATCCAGGGCTGTTTCATGATGCTTATCGTGCATATTCTGTGCGCGCTCGTCTTGATCGTGCGCATGGGCATCATGAAAATCATTTGATCTGGGAGGGGCCAGTGCCACTTTTGGCGGATACTGATTGCGCTCGTCAAAGTTTTCTTGCGATGGATCGATGGCTTGCAGCAATTGAAGACGACACCTCAAACCGCCCCCTTGCAGAAAAAGTGGTTACCGCTAAACCTGCGGATTTAACTGACGCCTGCTTCTCTGGTGTCGGCCAAAAAGTTTTGGCTACTACCTGTGGTGAGCTTGTTGTTGGTGTATACGGTACGCCGCGTATGGTTGCCGGGGATGCGATTACAACTGATGCTAATAAGTGTCAATTGCGTCCTATTGACCGCTCTGATGATTATGGTCCGATAGGATTTACAAATGCTCAGTGGACGACTTTGGAGTCAATTTTTTCAAGCGGTGTTTGTGATTTTTCGGTGCCCGCAGTAGCGCAGCAAAATACGATACCGTGGTTAACATATCAGAATAAAGAAGGCGCCGTTATATATGGTGGGCAAGAGATGCCTACAGCACCATTAAATTCTGGTGTTGGCTGGGCTTCTGAGGCATTTAAAATATTTCAATAAAATAACTCTGGATAGACGGATATAGCTATTTGCGAAGTCAAATTTTGTGTCGCACGTGTCCTTCTATCTGAAGTTATAAATAATAACAGGGTATATATTATGAATGTATTGATTGATTTTGTGACTAGTCGTTGGAATAAGGTGGCAGTACTGATTTTTGTAATGTCGGTTTCGGGGTGTGGTGGGAGTGGTTCCACCGGGAATACAGCGTCCCCCGCTAATCAACGCGACGCTGCATATCAAGATGCCTTTAGGGTTGATAGTACTGAGGATGAGGTTGATGCTGTGCCGGGGGACTTGCTGTGTGAGAGCGAGATGGGACGTTGCACTCTTCGCGCTGCAGTTATGGAGGCAAATGCGAGTGGCGTTAATGCTGCGGGTGATCGCCACACTATAATAGTGCCGCAAGGAGTGTACATGCTCAATATCCCCAATGCTTTGGGAACATCTGACTTGGGGTTAGATGCGGTGCTTTCTCGGCAGATTATTGAAAGTGATGCTACTGGGTCGTTGCGGCTATCTGTGCCAATGAATATTTATGGTGCTGGCGCCAGAAAAACGGTTATTAATGCACAACAACTTGATCGTGTCTTCGAGCTTGGTATCGGCGCAGACAGTACGCTCAGGGATATGACGATAACGGGTGGTGCGGGTAATTCAATGGGTGGTGGAATATATGCGCAGGCACATTTGAAGGTCCTGCGTGTTCTAATTACTGATAATAGTGCTATGGGGGGCGGTGGAATTTTTGTTAATCCATTAGGAAGTTTAGAGTTAAATGATAGTACTGTTAGCCATAATATTGCTAGCGGTCAGGCTGGCGGTATTCGTATTGATACGCGAGGCACGATCACTAACTCTACCATTAGTCATAACGAGGCCCTTGGTACGGCTGCTCCTGTGGCAGGAGGGACAGGTGTGCCCTTTTTCTTTGCGCAAGGTGGTGGTGTTGATATACGCGGCTTAAATGTAATAATACGAAACTCAACCATAGCATTTAATCGTGCGGCTGACGGTGGTGGTGGGATTCATTTTGATTCAGCTTATTTTGACGCGCTTCCCGATCCCATAACAGGTGCTGTTGCAGTACCTTTGTTTGACCTTATTCTTGAGAATACCATCGTCGCAAATAATTCCTCAGATGTGCCGAGCGCCGATTGCTTGACGACTCTCGGTTTATCAAGGATTCTTTCTCAGGGTAACAATCTTGATTCGGATGATAGCTGTGGTCTGAATCAATCAAGTGATCTTCCTGGGGTAAATCCAATGCTGGCTGAGCTTGAGGATTATGGTGGAGATACTGATACCCACGCCCTGTTGCCATCAAGTGCGGCGCGTAATGCTGGTAATCTAACTACCTGTACAATGGCCGACCAAAGGGGAGTCGCCCGTGGGGAAAATGGTAAGTGTGATATAGGTGCTTTTGAGGCAGATTTTTAGTACTTATATTGAACTTATTATTGGTAAGTTTTGGGGTTACTTTAGTGGCAAAATTTTGAAATTATTCAAAGTTTATCGTGATTAAATTGGGGGTGGATAGTACACAGTATACTATTGATATTTTCGATTTTCATGGATGGAACGTTTTTTATGGCAAGTGGTGCATATGTTTTGGGAAGTCTTGCGAAGATGTTGCTCGCATATATTGATAGTCGAAACCTTGTACTACCTGTTTTGCAGGCTAATTTGCTAAAACGAACTCCAACTGAGCAAATACCTATTGAGTATTGGTGGGAATGGTTGGAAGTAGTTCAACAGGCTGATTTTCGTCCAGCAGTTGGAGTTCATATAGGGCGTCATGCTAAACCACATCATATGGGGCTGCTTGGTTACCTGCTATTAAGTTGTGATGATGGAACGCAGGCGTTAGATTATTTTCAGCGTTTTCAGCCGCTACTTCACAGTTTAAGTCCCAGTAGTATTTATCGTCATAATGACAGGCTACGAATCAATTGGGACTATAGCTTTGGCACTTCGACTCAAATTTCTAGTGAAGTCTTGGTCTCGGCATTTCTTACTAATACTAAGAATTTTGTCGGCGATAAAGAAGTTATTGTTTACAGCGTTTCCTTTCCCGGTAGTCCTCCAAGTAATAGTGATCAATATGATGATATTTTGGGCTGCCCTGTGGAGTTCTCGGCGAAAACTCTTGGTCTAGAATTGCAAGCAAAATGGCTGGATGAAAAAATCCCGACGGCGGATTCCGATCTGCGACAAGTGCTCGAACTCCATGCTGATTCGCTTATGGAGGTAACGCCGCGACCAGATCCATTTTTGAAAGCTCTTGAAATTAATATTCTTAGAGCAATTCCTCAGGGGGATGTGTCGGCTTCTGCTATTGCAAACATATTAGATATGCCGTTGCGTTCTTTTTATCGGCGCTTAGATCAGCGGAGTATAAATTATAGGCACTTTTTACAAACACTGCGTTATCAATTGGCAAAGCAGTATTTGGGAAATAGTCAGCTTGAATTGGCGGAAATATCTCAATTATTGGGGTATTCTGAGCAAAGCGCCTTTGGTCGTGCATTTAAACAATGGCATGGCGCTACCCCAAACCGGTATAGGCGGTTAATTGAACTGGAGCGCTCAAGGCCGCAGCGGGAAAGTTAATTACGATTAATTGAGTATGGGATAATTTTTGCAAAGTAGAGGTGGGTTTCTGGATAGAGTTAGGCTTTAGGAGTCTGGGTGATTTTAGGATTTGAATATGAGTTAGCGCCCTCTATAAGCCAGCCGACGAAAATAATTGTTTGTTCGACTATTCGCTCTCTATCTTTGGGCTCTTCTAAGTAATCTAAGGCTGCGAATAGTGTATGTTGCGCTATTAGGCGTGTCAGTATTAAAAGTGTTTCGAAATTTGGTAGTGAGTCGTTTTGACCAAGTTTGCTTAGATCCTCCGCTCTATCTAGCGCAAAATCATCCAGCATGCTTTGTAGTGCTCTTCTTAAGCTCGGCAAACTGCCATGTATTTCTCTAGCGCAGAATATTACGCCTAGAGGATGTTCGCTGACGTAGTTAAAATAGTGTTGTGTTGAGGCTCTAATCATATCCTGGGTGTTACCTCTAAAGGCTTTCGCAGCCAGTTGAAGTTCAGCCCTGAGCTCGCTAGCTAGCAGCTCTACTAGTGCTAGGGCGATGTCATCTATTGATTGAAAGTGTCGATAAATTGCTGTGTGGTGCATGCCGGCCTCGCGTGCTAGCTCGCGTAGTCCAATATTTGAAATTGATCGATGCTTTTCGCCAAGCCGCAGTGCCGCCTTCAGTAGCCGGTCACGTCCGCCAATGGGATTGCGGATATTGCTGGGCTGGGGTTTTTCAACTTTATCACTTGAACTCACACTGTTGTCCTGTTTATTTTGTCGGTCGAATTAAATCACAACGCCACTCATATTGACAATTATGTGCTCTAGTGGTTATATTACTGGGCGTCACCAGTTGGTTACTTTGTGAGGTCGAGGTTATAGTTAAGTTTTTGCAGGGCGCGTTATTTAGCTATCGCGGCTATTTTTGTAAAAATTTAGGCTGAACAGAAAAACGTATAAATCCGATAAGGATATGAGTTTTATACAATAAGAATGGATTCCGCCATGATTAAGTTTTTAAACGTCTGGAAGGTAAGGCCCTTCGCGCTTTTTGTATTCGCTGTATTGTCAATTCAAGGTTGTCGGGAAAATAATAAAATTAATGAAAATCAGTCGATTGATGTCGATCAATTGGCTGGTTTGCCATCAAATATCATTCCTAGACCTGGCCCGCCAATTCTTTACGCGCCACCGCCAGTCGCTCCACAGCTTAGCAATACCGGTGTTTGGAATGCGCAGCCTATTCTGATTTCCGGCGCGACTGCTTATCGCTCAGGAGAATTTATCTATCAGGATTGGCTGTTTGACGATCACGGTGCTGCTGGAACTCAGGATTTCACAGACCCTCAAGGACTGGGGAGCACCAGCTATATTTTTTCTCGTAAAGCGGGAACATTAACCTATCCGACGAATTCGGCTTATGCCAATAATGCTGCCGATCTCGTTGAGCTGCGGGTACGAGCTTTAAACAATGCGACGGCTTTTCGGCTAACGCTAAATACAATGATGGAGCCAGAGCTTTCCGCATTCACGCTTGCGATTGGCGCCTCCGATGAACCTGTAGATTGGCCTCTCGGCGCGGGCGTTAGGTCGCCTGCAGTTATCTTTGTCACAGTACATGGCAATGAAGCGGTTGCCCATAAAGCAAGTGACTTAACTGTTATAGAGGCTGATATCACTGTAAATGTGGATCGAGTGCGGCGTCAGATTGAGGTAAGAGTTCCCCACGGTATATGGCGTCCAGGTCGAGGTAAAGTTCGTTTGGCTGCGGGTGTAGGATTATGGGATTTGGAGTCTGGCCAGTATCTTCAGCCGGGGTTGATCGCAAATGACACTACGCCAGGCGGCGCAGCCATTTCTGGGGCGGCACTGTATAACGTAGCATTTCGTGAAGAACCCATGCCGCAATTTACTGCTAAGAGCGGTAGAACAATTGTTGATGCTGCTGCGCAGGCGTTAGCTGAAGCGCATTTTTGGCGGGAACGAGCGCAGGCGGATGCGCTCAGCTTAGGCGATATAAGCGCGTTCTATGCGGTTGTCGATTTTGCTAAACTTATGGACTCCATCACGGATGAATCCGGTGTGCCGTTAACGGGACACATGAACCGAATCTTTGCTAGTAGGTTTGAGTACGGGCAAGGCGTTGATTACGCTCGTCAATGTGGAATTGGAACGACGGGGGAGTGTGATGGGCCTCTTATTGGGCAATTGCAGCCCTATGCGATCTATGTGCCGCGAACGCCCCCATCCGTGGAGGGTTATGGCCTAACATTATTACTACATGCCCTGTCGGCTAATTTTAATCAGTATTTAGGTAGTCGGCACGCAGAGCAGTATGGTGAGCGCGGTCGCGGTAGTATTGTTATAACGCCTGCGGCGCGAGGGCCTGATGGTTTTTACATCGACATGGCTGAAGCTGATGTATTCGAAGTCTGGGCTGATGTTGCGCGTCATTATAAACTTGACCCAGAATGGGTTGCTATGAGCGGGATCTCTATGGGTGGCATTGGAAGTTTCCGCCTTGCGTCACGCTACCCTGATTTATTTGCTCGAATTGCGCCGGTAGTCGCGACCACACCAGTCGAGCACCTCGTGGCGAGTATGCATAATGTCCCCGTTATGATGTGGGTTTCAGTTCTGGATGAGCTGCAATCATTGCCGTTAACTGAGCTTACAGTGCAAGCGCTAGACAGTGCTGGCTTAAGATATGATGTATTAAGCTTCCCAACCTGGGACCACCTTTCCCCGTCAACCTATGATTACTATCCCCAGGCAACTGCGTTTCTTGGGGAGCATTTGGTGGAACGTAACCCGGCTAGGGTGCGGTATATTATAGATCGCTCGCAAGATAGTCCGCGCGCGGGAGTCGTTGCACCAAGTGGAGCGTATTGGGTTTCTAATATAGAGCTTAATGATGAGCAACTTTTAACTGGCGAAATTGATATTGTTACAGAGGGGCTTGGTGTGGCTCAGGGTGAGCCAACGCCGCTCAGTTCAAACGTCGGTGTCCTTTCTGGAGGTAGCCACGAGCCAGCGCCTTATGTCCGTCGTCAGCGTGGTTGGAGTTCGAGCACTGCAATTCCGCCTACCGATCGCGTACATATAAAGGCTCGAAATGTAAAATATCTGCAAATAGATCCCGCTCGCGCGGGCTTGAGTTGTTTTCCTGATATTAGAATTGAGGCGGATGGTCCAGTCGAGGTGGGGCTGATAGGTTGCTGAGTGAGGATGATTCTGAGTTGTTAATTGAGCTTCATCTGCGCTTACTCGTTGAATGGGACAAGGCAATGAGGATAGCTTTTTATACAGTTGGCTAAAGGGCGGATATTCGTCATCCAGGATTCCGACATGTCTATTCGGTTGTAGAGTCGCCCAGTGCCTTGAGGTTACTGTACTTAATTTATGGGTATGGCCTAAAGGGTGATGAACCCAATCCCAAGGCGTCAGAGAAATTGATATTTCTGCTAAAAGTGTTTGGCCTGCGTCGGAGCTGCGGCGTATGACGGCGGGATTACCAGAGGAGTGCGACATTCTATAAAAAGCCGCAAAGTACTTTGCCAATAACTCAGAGTGCAGTAATCCTTTATCCGCGATAATCCATGAAATTTCTTTCCATGGTATGTGTCGTGGTTTGAAGGTCGGTCGCAGTGGGTATTATTAAGTTTAATAAAAATACGAAACGGACGTGCCTATTGACTACAGCCAAGGTCTCGGCGCTAGTCCAGTTTCTACAGGAGATAAGAAAATGATAATTCATTGCTGTCCCATAAATATTCACATCAAGCATAGTTGCGGATGAATGTTGTTGTCGATTGGCTCCGGTGGATCACCTCTTAGCAAAGGCAGCAACTCTCTGCGCTCAAATAAATTGAGCTGCAAAAGGCGAATCATTTGCTGCAGGCTGCGATCAATTTGGCTACTGAACTTAATCCAAGCCAGCAGTAGATAGGCGCACATAGCAATCCAAATCTGGGTCATGACCGCGTTCTTGGACGTGCCGACAAAGGATTTGATTTTCAGGTTTTGCTTGATGCATTTGAAGAACAATTCAATTTTCCAGCGGGATTTGTAGATATCAGCAATGGTCTTGGCGGCAAGATGGAAGTTGTTGGTCAGAAACACATAGTGCTTGCCGGTTTCAGCATCACGGAAGCCGATCCGGCGCAAAGGAATTGGGCAAGTCTTTGCCTTTGCCCCGGTGATCAGTATGGTCTGATCACATGTCAGGCCTTTGGATTTAATGACCTCGCGGCGTTCGATAATACGGTACGTGGCATTACGTTTTTGTCGAGTAACGAAAAATATTCCTTTGTCATTCAGGGCCTTAAACCATGTGTAATCGGTATAGGCACGATCCATTACCACAATGCTATCAGCAGGGAATTCAAGGACGCGACCGACAGTGACATCGTGCTTTTTGCCATCGCTAATGCTGACAAAGCTGGGAAGTAGTCCGTCATGATCTAGGCCAATATGCACTTTTACTGCTCCTTTGGCACGACGGAATTTTGCCCAAGGGAACACGGAAAGACACAGGTCAATAGTTGTGGAATCGAGAGAATACAGTTTGTTCCCAAAGCGAAATCCATGTTTGGGCGCGACGCCTTGGCAGCGAGAAAGCAGTTTATGAAACAGCGCTTCGTAAAGCGTATAGGGCTGACTTTCATTCACGCGGGAAAGAGTGTTTCTCGACACATTACCGGTACCGAGGTGGTAAAGCCTGGCCGCTTGGGCAGACAGATTGCTGACGATATCGCGTAAGCTGGATCGGCCAGAAAATTGCGCCAAACTCAGCGCGACGAACTGAGACCAGCGCGACATTTTGCGCAGTTTTTGACCCTCGTGATGCTGTTTGGCGAGATTCTCAAATTCATGTCTCGATACGAGTTTTAACAATTGAGAAAATACCGTGTTATGATGTGCCAAGGCTTGAATCTCCCTGTTTTTACAGTGTTTGGTCGCACATCCATTGTAACAACTTGTTGGGATTCAAGCCCTTTTTATGTCAGATTTATGGGACAGCAATGTATGGAGTACATTGATGTTTCTTTTTTATCACTGTAAACAAGATGAAGGGAACAGCAGCTTTTATAAGGGGACGCTTTTCGAAGAGTTGCTTAAAGCGTATTTAGAAAAGTCTGGTTATCTAGTAGAGCTTAGAAAAAAGCACTCTAGTTTGGAATATGATATTGAAGGTACCGCGAGGGCAACCGGCCAGAAAATAATTGGTGAAGCAAAAGCTCACAGCAAAAGTATGTCTGGGCAAACTGTTGCGGCATTTGTTGGGAAGCTATTACCCTTGGGCTTGGTAGAGAAAAAGATACATGGATTGTTCTTGTCACTATCCCCTTTAACCCCTGAAGCCGATGACTATTTTCGTAATGTTGAAAGTATGGGCCTCACGACAAAAGTTGGTAAAGAGCTATATGACGAGATATGTGTAACTCTAAATATTCCTTCGGATGAAGTACTAAAGAAGAATATTGAGGGGTATGATCTTGTTGCCCCCAATATCCTGAAAACTGATTCAGGAATATATAAGCTACTTATTGTAAAGCAACAAAATTCTGGAACCCCTTCTGCGTTTATCGTATTTAATAAAGGGGGCGTACAAGTTTCCGAAGAGGGGTTTCTTGAAAAGCTAAAAAATAATATTTCTGAGCTATCTGGCTTGGACTATTTACTGCCCCAAGAGTCTAATGCTAAAAGACCAGAGAAACCTTACAAGCGAGAAATACTTAAAGGCCTGTCTGTTGGCTCAGATTGGGCTGATTATAGACTTCCTGCTGGCCCTTCGGTGTTTGTGGGTCGATCTGAATTTATTGATAAAGTATGGGAACATCTTTCAAATAATGATTTTCCACATACTCTTCAAATAAAAAGCCGTTCTGGAGTAGGTAAGAGTTCTTTTGTTTCGTTTTTAGAAAACAAATCGTCTGAATATGGGTTTGTCACAGAGTTACATGACTCTAGGGATGTGAAAACAATATATGACGTTTTTTCTCTTGTTCAAAGATTTACCCAAAGCGATAAAATACCGACTGATTTTATCGAAGTTGACCAGCAGTTATCTGAATTGCATGAGTCTTTACGTGATAATAAAGCGGTTATTTTTGTAGATCAATTTGAGTCTACATTCTCTAATCCGGATATTTATGAATGCTATGAATATATTGCGAACTCAATAACTAAAATTAATGGAAATATATATATTATATTCGCGAGAAAGAATGATCAGCTGACAACATTTGACGATAGTAAAGTTTCCCTAAATAGAATTAATTCAATCTCAAAAAGTTTTACCTTACCTGATTTTGAAAGAGATGAATCAATATTGCTTATCGAGAAAATAAATGGAAATAATAACGATATACTCAGTAAAGAAATTCTCCCCTATATTATTGAGTTCGCACAAGGATTTCCTTGGTTATTAAAGCGAACTATTGCCCACGTATTGAAGCTTACAAAGCAGGGTGATTCACAGCGAGAATTAATCGGGGCTGGCCTCAAGTTAAATGATCTATTTGAAGAGGAACTTGAGGGTCTAGATGAAATTGAAAAGGATTATCTAACTAAGATTGCAGCAAAACTACCGGCTGATTTTAATGAGCTTCAATATCAATTTGACGAAGATCCGATGTTGGTAAAAGTTTTGGATAAATTGACTACTTCAAGATTAGTTCGTCTAAGTGGATCTACGTATGACACATATAATGATGTTTTTAAGGAATACTTAGTCTATAAAAAATTACCTGAATTTAGACAGCTAACGATTTATAGGATGTACCCCAGTTCTGTTATAACTCAATTCCATAAGCTAATTTCTGTAACGCCACTTACCATAACCAACATTAAGGAGAAGCTGGATGTAAGTGAAGGTTATGCCTTTAATTTGGTAAAAGAGCTTAGAAATCTTGACCTTCTTGATGCTGCAAGGAGTGGCGGGTGGCTTATCCCCACAAATATAAAAGATATATATTCTCAAGGTCTACTTGCTGGGTATTTGCGCCGAAAGTTGATGGATAACCACCTTGTAGAAGGTTTACTTCGCAAGATTTTATCAGGAGATGCCGTTTCTGAAAACGATATTCCTGAATACTTTTCTACATCCTATCCATTTATCGAAGCCTCGGACAAAACGTGGAGACTGTATTCAACGATTTTGAAGTCATGGCTACTAGCATTAAAAATTGTAGAAATAGATAAGCAGGGTAAAATGACGTCATCTGATATGTCTCATAATGAGGCGTCGACAAAACTAGGCAATCTCAAACAAATATCAGGTCTTAGAGCCGGAAATAAGGGGCTTTTCTTTCCTGTAACCTCGCATGCCAAAATGACTAAAGTAACAACCATGATTCTAAATGGTGATGAACCGAGCGAGAAAGAAGATCTAAAGGCAAATGCGGACCTAAAAAACGCTGGGATATTGGTAGGAGGTCAGCTAGCTGTATCTAATACGGAAGAGCTTAATGAGGCCTTGTCAGCGCAAATATTAGATGACGGTTATAGCGAGTTTTGGGAAGCCATACGTTTAGGCAATCCTTGTTATGAAATATTCAAAACAATTGTCGGTGAAAAACTGACTGAAAGCACAATTAAGTGGAGGCTGCGCAAGTTAACAGCTTTAGCAAAAAATCTTGGAGTAATTCCCAAAAAACGTGTTGTACTTTGAACAATTAAGATCATAATCGGGTAGCCGAGGGTCTCTAACCCTCAGCCCCCACAACACCCTGGATCACCCATCGCACAAAGTGCTCCAACGTCCGCTTATTACCAATCTCAGACATTTAGTAAGTGATTAATCTGACCTCTAGGTTCAAGAAAACAATTTCTTTATTT
>TARA_R110002167_G_scaffold366411_1_pt1 | contig 36071 bp, 34 predicted proteins | sample TARA_R110002167 | Tara Oceans TARA_R110002167 (sample SAMEA4398238) | marine metagenome | biome: Polar Biome; feature: [MES] marine water layer (ENVO:01000295) within the mesopelagic zone...; material: water (ENVO:00002006), including particulate matter (ENVO:01000060) such...
ATTTATTTAATTTTTAAAACGTCCCAATTTTAATGGGACACTAGTGAAATCCTAAAATGAAAAAATATAAATACCCGTCTGTATTAACTATCGCAGGTTTTGACGGTAGTGGTGGTGCAGGAATCCAGGCAGATATCAAGACCATTTCAGCCATAGGCCTTTATGCCACATCTGTATTAACAGCATTACCGGTACAGAATACGCAAGGTGTGAAAAATATATTTTCCATTCCTATAAAAGCCGTAGCCGAACAGCTCGAAACGATAATGGAAGATATTGTTCCGGACGCCATAAAAATAGGTATGGTACATACACCGGAACTTGTTGATGTCATCGTACAAAAATTGCAGGACTATAAGTATATCCCTATCGTATTTGACCCTGTAATGGTTGCCACCAGCGGACATCGCCTTATTGAAGAAGAGACAATAGGAGATATCATTGAAAAGCTATTGCCTGTTGCGGACATCATCACACCCAATATGGACGAAGCGGCTATCCTTTCAAAAGCAAAAGTAGAGACTTTAAAAGATATGCAGTTGGCCGGAGAGTGTATAAAGGAATTAGGGTGTAGAAATATCTTATTGAAAGGAGGCCATCAAAAAACAGAAATAATTACATCGCTACTGTTAGATGAATCAAATACCTATTATTCTTTTGAATTTCATAAAATTGACACCAATAATACCCACGGTTCCGGTTGTACGTTATCCTCTGCCATAGCCTCATTTCTAGCAATGGGAAAAACTATGTACGAAGCGGTGGAGCTTGGACAGCAATATGTATATAATGCCATTAAGTATGGTGCAGACACAAAAACTGGAAAAGGAAATGGCCCTTTAAATCACTTTTTTAACCCTCAAAAACTAATTAAAAATGACATGGTCTGAAAAAACTTGGCAGTCTATTGACGGCATTTATGAATCTATTATCAATATGCCATTTATCGAAGAGCTATCGGACGGCAGTCTTCCTATTAATAAATTTCAGTTTTATATGCTACAGGATTCTTTATATCTAGAGCATTTCGGAAGAACCCTTGCCTTAATTGGAGCGAAAGCCTACCATATTGACGATACGTTGGCATATATACGATTTGCGGAAAATGCCCTTGTGGTGGAAAACGCTTTGCACGAATCCTATTTTAAGGATTTTGGGGTGTCGGACAAGGGAATCATTCAACCTGTCTGTCATCATTACACACATTTTCTGAGAAGTACGGCAGCATTCGAAGCTGTCGAGATCGCTATGGCGGCAACGCTACCTTGTTTTTGGATATATAAAAACGTAGGAGAATATATAATTGCCAATCACCAATCTTCCAATAATCCCTTTGAGAAGTGGATTGCAACTTATGGAGGAGACGATTTTACCGATGCAGTAAAAAATGCGATAGACATATGCGATAAAGCAGCCCAAAGCACCACACCTACTATAAGACAAAAGATGACTGAAGCCTTTATTACGGCATCTCGTATGGAATACCAGTTTTGGGATGCCGCTTATAAAATGAGAAAATGGAACTAACACTAAAGAATAAACCCTTTCGTGTTTATCAAATAAAATAGTCGTTAGCTGTGATAAGGATTTAGAACAGCTACCTAGGAAACATTAACGTGAAATAAAAAAAAGTAATAATGGAATTTCGACTGGATCAATCAATTGAAATATTAGAAACAACGCCATTCGTCATAGAATCATACTTATCAACACTATCAAAAGGTTGGATAAAGAACAATGAAGGGAAAGACACTTGGAGTCCGTATGATATTCTTGGACATTTAATTTTTGGTGAAAAAACAGATTGGATGACACGTGTCAAAACAATTTTAAGTGATTCCTATAACAAACTGTTTGATCCATTTGACAGGTTTGCACAGTTAAAGGAAGACCAAAACCAACCAATTGAAGCTATGATTCAAGAATTCAAGGATTTGAGAAAGAAGAATCTTGACGAATTAACTTCCCTAAATATCAAAGAAAAAGATTTAAGTCGTGTAGGAGTCCATCCAGAATTTGGTGAGGTTACACTTCAACAACTTTTAGCTACTTGGGCAGTGCACGATTTAGGTCACATAGCACAAATATCAAGAGTAATGGCAAAACAGTATTCAAAAGAAGTTGGCCCTTGGATGGAATACTTAAGTATTTTGAAAAAATAACAAAAATGTATTTAAAAGATAAGAAGGCTGTAATTTTTGATATGGACGGGGTCATAATCGATACGGAAATGATATGGAAACAGGCCGAAAAGGAAGTTTTTTCTTCTTTAGGGGCAAAAGTGATCGAAGAACATTCCAAAGAAACGCAATCAATGACAACCTCAGAGGTAACTGAATTTTGGTATAAAAAATTCCCTTGGAGCAATATAGGTTTAAAAGAAGTAGAGCAAATGGTTGTGTCAAGAGTGGTTGAATTAATTGAATCAGAAGAGTGTTTAATCAATGGAGTGAAAACTTTTATTGAAAGATTAAAGTCTAAAAATTATAAAATTGGATTGGCAACAAATTCACCTTTTACAATTATCCCTGTCGTTTTGGAAAGGTTGGAAGTAGCACATTTATTTGATTCCGTTTCTTCGGCAGAATTTGAAGCAAAAGGAAAGCCAGATCCCGCAATTTATTTGACCACGGCAAAGAAGCTAACCATAGAGCCTAAGGACTGTTTAGTGATTGAAGATTCATATTCGGGAATGTTGGCAGCAAAGAAAGCAGGAATGACAGTTGCATCTTTTACAAATGGAAATAAGAAATTACACTTTGAAATTGCCGATTATAAAATTGATAGTTTTGAATTTGATAGAATAGATTTAATAAAAAAGAATTAAAACCTACCACTAGCAAATATGTGCATAAACAATAGTGGGTTTAGTACTAAATCAAAAGTTTGCAGGATAGTGTCAGTATCGAATTTAATCTACATCCTCTTATCTAGGGCTTTTTTATCAAAAGCAACCAAATTAAACATTTCCCGCATCCGGCTACGGACACGATTTCCATAACGTTCTTCCAATTCCTCGGCATTGAGGTTGGTGGTGGCATGGGTCTTCATTCTATGTTTGGTCTGCCGGTAAAGTTCATAGCGGGATAAGAGCACTTCTCCCATTACGTTCAGGTCCTTCCCATAAAACCGCCCCGGAGGTTCAATGCCCAGATCGTCAAAACAAAAGAATTTGGTGTTGCCATATTCCTCTATGGTCTTAAAGCCAAGATGATTAAAGCTGAAGGTCACGTTCCTGCAAGGTATCATCTCATATGGGCGTTGCAACGGGACAATATGTCGCAACAATTTCATCAAGCTGGTCTTGCCACAGCCTACGGGACCGGATAGCAGAATGCCCTTATCGATATCGATTCCATGTTTTTTGCAGGTCTCCCTGTCCTTGATGAAGTAGGAACAGAGCTTGAGCAGAATATCCCTATCCTCCTCATAGATCCTGAATTTTTTTCCAAAAAGAAGTTTGCCTTTGGCGTTCAGGTAGGTCAATATCTTTGGAAAATCGTACAGAACGCTTTTGCCATCAAACTCCCCAAGCGAATAAACCATCCCGCCTTCGGTTATTTTAGAGGGGTTGACCATAGTCCTTGTTTTTAACGGTTCTCAGGTTGTCCCTGAACCTATATCTATTGGAATGGGACTCTTGCTTTTTGTTCGGTTTCTTTTCCCGATCGATCAATTCGGTCCTCTCCATCCATTTAATAGCCAATGCCTGCCAATCACGGACCGTCTTTCCGTCACTCGTTTTCCAATCATGGGCTTCGTAATGCCCATAGAATTTTTTTCCTTCATCCACAGAAAAACCTTTTTCATCAAAAAAATGGATAACGTCCTCCCTGCCCTTTGGCCGTTTGTTATTTTTCGCTTGTTTGGTTTTGTTTATAGTAGGTACCAGTGCTTGTCCAGTTGTGGGACGGTGCCGGTACACAACCGGTACGTCTATGGGATGGTACTGTTCCGCAAGCTGTTCCAATTTGGGATCGTACCGTCCCATCACCAGCCCATCACTTGTCCCCAAATGGGACATCTTGATCTTACTGCCCTTGTAGGGGTTATTGGAAGGGAAATATGAGATGTAGTGCCAGGCATCCAGCTCGGTGACACATCTGTGGTAGGTGGATTTCGAACCTATTTTGGCCACCCGCATGAGGTCGCGACGGTTCACATAAAATTCGTCGGCAAAGTGAGAGCTGTTCCATTCCTGGAACAATGCCATGTACAGACTGATGTGAGTCGGGTTCAGACGGTCGTCGTAGTAGAAGGTTGAAAAAGCCGAATTCAGTAGCTTTATATAGTTCATAGGCTATAGGTTCAAGCCGTACTGGACACGGTTTGCCTCCATCACTTTTTGGATCTCCTCAACATCGTAATAAATGATGCCGCCCACTTTGCTATAGGGCAAGGTGCCGTTGATCCGCAGATTTTGCAAGGTTCCCGGACTTACCTGGAGCAGGTCCATTACCTCGGAAGATTTTAAATACCTTTTTAGGGTACCGTTGGCCTGTTTGGAGAGCAATTTTTTAATATCGTCGAGCAATTCCATTTTGAATTCCCGAAGATCATCTGTGGTAAGGATACTTGTTGGCATAATAGAACGGTTTTAATGGAAAGGGACCAACGCCCGGTCTTCACCGGTAACGATAGCCCCTTGCCTGATTTTGCCCACGGACCTTAAAATTTTAATAGAAAATAGTCCGTGATGCTTCGATTTGACTTTCGTTCCACAAAATTGGACGGTTCCGACGAGGTACTTTCACAATGCCATCGTAGTTACGTATTATTTTTACAACATAAATTTTATGTCCTTTTAATAGGATTTGCTATGGTTTCCCAAATATTTGGACGGAAAAATAGGCCTGTTTTTAATCATTGGGCACCAATTGCAGTAGGACGTAACCTTTTCGTAGTTACGGATATTTTGTAAACGGGTCAGAGAAGGCTGGCCCTAAAGCAACCCGTCATCATCGTTCTCCATCCTTTCATTGAGCCTTTGTACCAGTTCCTCCAAAAACCGGGCCCTACTGCCCTTTCTGGCCTTTATCTCGGTATAGGTCTTATACAAATTGTCCAGCTTCACATTGAACACCGTCTCAAAGACCGTGGCGATCGATTTCATGTTCCCATCGCCGTCATTTATGGCGTTTACGGTGTGGAGGGCATAGATCAGTTCGGTAAGGGCGGTCTTGGAGGCGTTCCAGGCCAAGGTCCTTTTGGGCCTCCCCATATAGAGGTCTTTTTGTTTCTGCGCCTTGACAATTTTAATACGTTCCTGAAGGTAACCAATGAAGAGGTTCAACCCTTTGATCCTTGCCCAGAGCATATCATGTGAGGTAAAGAACTGGGGATCCAGGTAGCAGGCCTCCGGAAGGGAGTATAGGGGAAAGACCTGATTGGAGCGGGTAAAATATTGTACATCCAGATAGTTGAGCCCTTGTTCCATATAGTGCACAAAATCCCAATTTCTATGAAAGAATTTGTTAATACGGTTGATCTTCTTTTCCAAAAAGTTGAGTTGGTTGCCCAGTCCGATCCTGGGCATCAGGAGCTCACATGACCTGATTTCGCTAAAGTAGACGAGGTACCCCAAAGGTTCCGACTTCACTGTTTTAAAAAAATGTACTTCCTCTGTTACTGTCCTGAAGACCATTTTTTCTACAATGCCCCTTAGTAGATACAGGGTGTTGTTGCACAAATGGATTCCCTCATTGCTCTTATTAAGATCTATACTTCCTCCAGGTTCTAGTAATTTTAGCTTGGCATAAAAGTCATTGATTACGCTGGCGTATTTGTTGTCCATACCACTGGTGTTTATTTCCTTATCAAAAAAACAACACAAGTGGTCCGGTCCAAGGGCTATCTTTGGGGGCCGGTATCCCATAGGGATCCGGCAGATCAACATCCTTTCTACGGTCTTGGGGGAATTTGAAAACCATCACGACCGGTGCCGGCCGTTCTACTTTCATTTTTCCGGTTCCAAAGTGATCTATTATCCAACGGACCGGTACGCTTATTTGACTTTAAACTAAGCAAAAATCAAATCAATAAGAACCCTTGTCCATAGCATAGGGCAAAATAATCCCTTTCAGATACTTACTCTTCCCATTTTGGATACTTCTTTAACATTTTGATAAGAAATGTCCCATTTCCAATATCGGAAAAATATGTAATTTGAACCCGTTTTGTCGAAAACACCATGGAAAAGTACATCGAAAATGACGTTTCGTACCTCTGGATGGAAAAGGGTATACTCTATATCCTTTTCAAGGACAATGTGGATATTTTTTATGAAGAGGCAAGAAAGGTACTCGCCGATCGTCTACGTCTACAAAGGGGAAGGCCCTGCCCCATATGCTGCAATATCCGCGGCATAAAGCACATCGGTTATGACGCCAGACGTTACAATGCCTTTGAAGGCTCCCTGCTTATAAAGAGCCTGGCATTGATCTGCGACACCCCTTTGGCAAGGACATTTTCAAAACTTTATATCAACGAAAAGCTAAGGGTACCTACGTACCTGTTCACCGAAGAAACCCCTGCATTGGAATTTCTAAAACTATATATATAAAATAGTTCCCCACTAGACCTAACCAAAAACAAGCAAAGGAAAAGTGAATTATGGACAGACCAGAGAACAAGGCGCGACTTAAAAAAATCAACCAACTATTAACGGAACTCACCATGGGGAACGTTTTCAAACGTATCGAACGAACGGACAGCAAGGATGAACTGGAGGCCATCATGGCCCTGGCGAACATGGTCGCGGAGGATCTGAACGTCAATATGGCCTATAGGGCACATATCAACCCCAACAGTTGCTATAGCTGTACCCTGCAATTGTTCTTTGTTCTGGACGCATGGTTCAAGATCGAAAAAACGGGCAGTGGTGTTAAACGATATCTATACTTTTATGATAAGGAACTGTTCATGGCCCCGTTCGAAAGCATTTTGGACCCGGATTCCCAAAAACAATGGGCAAGGGCCTCCAAGGAGATTGCCGGTACTTCCCGGCCGGAAAGCACCCTATGGCTTACCTTTAGGACAAAAACAGGACTGTTGCTCCCCGCCTATTGCACGGTCATCCGATTGGGCCCCGAAACCAATCTAAATGGCAGGTACATCATCACTTCCTCCCATGTCATAAAAACAAAAAATCCGATAGAAGTCCCTTATTTGGAGGGGACAAAGAACAGTAAGATCGGGCCCAAAATCCCGTCAAAGCGCAAAGAAAGATTGTATTTTCCGGATTTAGGGACCATCCGTAATATTGCTAAATATGTCACGGACCATTTGGATGGGCCCCTGCCAAACCTCAAGGATCTGGCGCACCAATTCGGCACCAACGAGAATAAACTAAAAAATGGATTCAGGGAACTGTACGGAATGACGGTTTTTCAATATCAAAAGGAACAACGCCTACGAAAGGCCCATGTACTGATAAAGCTTTCTGATATCCCTATCCATATGATCGCGACCATGGTGGGCTTCAAAAAGTCCAACCATCTATCCAGGGAATTTAAAATAAAGTACGGCCAGTCCCCTTCGGAACTAAGATAACCGGAAGGGGTATCGGCAACAACAGATCATATCAAAAGCCTTAATGGTAGGGCCTGCCCTTGTTGATGGGCAAGGCCCGGGACCATGATACCAGCTCCCCCCTATCTTAAGCCAAATGGAAATGTTGCCATTTAAAAAAATACATTTAGAGAGCATCTGTCGCGCCCTCCTTGAAATTTCCAAGGGAAATACGGGGTACCGGTTGCGGATCTCGGGGAATTCCGGGAAGTACGATCTTCTTGCCGGGTACATCAACCATATCGGGGAGATGCTCAAACAACATAGTATAGATCTGGCCCACCTGGGTACCGGAACACCCTCCCCTGCCCTGTGGGACATATACCTTACCAAAGATCATCGGATAAGGGAGACCAGTCCTAACGTCCCCTACCTTTTGGACAGGGAACCCGGGGAACTTTTGGACAGACCGTTCAAGGAACTGCTCAGTAAGGGAACCGCAAGGGACTGGGAAAGCCTAAGACGATATTTTCTGGACCGGCCCCATTTCCTCTATGGCCTATCCATCCATTTAAGGGTGGACAAATGGTTGTTCCTTGCCTGCTTTTGTTATGTCTCCCGATTACCGGACGGGAGCATCAGGGTCTCCACTTACAACAACGGGCCACCACATGGCCCACAGGCCATACCAAAAGAAGGGAAAGCACCGGCCATTGCAGAAGGACATCCTACCCATGGCCCGGTACCTTCGGAAAAGACCGCAACCAGCGTACAGGCCAGGGAACAGGATCCGGTCCACGATATTGCCCGGTTTATGGCGGAACATCTGGACCGCCCCCTACCCGATATGAAGACCCTTGCCCACCGTTTTGGCATCAATGAAAATAAATTGGGCAGGCGTTTCAAGGCAGTATTCGGCCACACCCCCTATGCCTACCACTTGGGCCTAAGACTGGAAAAGGCCATGGAAATCCTTTTTACCACGGACCTGGACCTAGGGGAAACGGCCCGGTCTACCGGGTTTGGTACCAGATCCAGTTTTTACCGGGCCTTTAAGGGCAGGTTCGGAATGGCCCCCGGAGCCGTTAGACGAAATAAAAGATGATTTTTTAGGCAGGAAGGTCGTGTCCTAATTATTTCCCTTTGTCCTCATTCTTCCCCGTTTTGTCCTCAATAGCCCAAAAATGTCCCAATTCCCTCTGTAATATCCTGATTAATAACGAAAAAAAGAATTTTTTCAGGACAAAATAATCTGTATTTAGGATAATAAAGTCGCTTTTTAGGACATCCTTCAAAAATATTTTTTTGAAATTGAAACAAGAAAAGTAAGGTACTTCCTACTATTCAAAAATGGGGGATCCAAAAAAGTTGGGCTATGAAAACGAAAGGAAAACAATGGACAGTTTTTTTAAGCAGGTACAGGGCAAAGGTACCGGAGATGGTCAGTATCCTTTTTATACTGTTGTTCGGCTATGCCGGACTCACCAAATTCTTGGAAGGCCATAGGTTCTATGACAATATCAGGAACTCGCCCATCCTTGGTGGGGAGACCTTGGCTTCTTTGGCCTCTTGGATGGTTCCCTTGGCCGAGCTGGCCGTTGCCCTATTATTGGTAAGGTCCAGGAGCCGGTTAATGGGACTCTATGGGGCCATGGGCCTTATGCTCCTATTTACCGGCTATACCCTGGCCATTGTGTTTTTTGCCCCTTATAGGCCCTGTTCCTGCGGGGGCGTTATCTCGCTATTGTCCTGGGAACAGCATTTGGTGTTCAATATCCTGTTATTGTTATTGGCGGTATTGGGTATTGTGCTGTCCCTTAAGGAACAAAGAATAATAGATAACTATGGGAACTTTTAAAATAAAAATGTTCACAACATGACAAAAATGGTCTTAACAAGGTTTCTTGGAAAATCCGTTTTGCCCCTAGCCCTAAAGCCTGCCTGTCCGGTAGGCAGGGGAGCCTGATTTTCCCCGATTTCTCCCCTGCCCGACTACTTCGCTCAGGCGGGCTTTAGGGTTGGGGATAAAAATTGGGGGAAATCTTAGAGAATTAAAGTTTGCCTTGTATTAAGATGAAAATAATAAAGAAATTTTGTTGCAACAAGAGCAGGGGGAAGACCGAAAACCTGTAGAAGAGAGTAGGCACTTATTATTAATTAAAATTATATTATCATGAAAAAGTTGAAATTAATATTACCGATGTTGGCATTTGTCTTTGCCATTGCACTGTCGTTCGCCACCGTAAACCTAAGTCCAGAAAGGGCCTATGAAACCGGTAGGGTAAATGGACCCAATGGATGGGAGACGATTGATGTTGATTGCGGGGAAGGACAACTCGACTGTAAAGTGAAATTCTCACCTTCCGGTCAGGAATATCAGGTCTATGAGGCCGATGAGACAACTCCAAGAACGGGGAGTTCCAGCGAACCCATCTTGATCATCCGCGAATAAGTAGTATCCAAGGTGATCAAAAACAAGAACACTGGGGGTCAATTACCTCCAGTGTTCCTTCTTTCCATACTACGGACGGATCTACACTTCACTCGTTCATGAAAATTATTGGGGAACCGTAGCTTTGCCCATAATGAATTCGTATTTATTCCCATCCGTAAAATATTTCCTGGCAGTCCGTTGAATGTCATCCAAGGTCAGGGATTTGGTAAACCGCTCCGATTCCATGGGATCCACCCAGTTTTTATTATACCGATAATGTTCGTACAACCTTTTTATGGTTATGGCGTTTTTATTCAATGTGCCAGAATCGTACCGGGGGTACAAACGCTCCATTGAAGCTGAGAACAAACCCGTGTCCAGATTGCCCGACTTTATCTCCGAAATTAATCGGTTACATTCTATCCTTAAACGTTCAAACTCCTCGGGGGCACAATCAAAGGAAAAACTGAGTTCATATCGGGATAGATCGTCATTGAACCTGGCATCCACACCAAAACTATATAGCCCCAATCCTTTGGCAAACCTTAATTCCTGGAATTTATAATTGGTCAGAACCCCTAAGGCCTTTACCCTTATCCGCTCTTTCCAATCATCGGGATCGTTGGTTTGGTGAAGAAATCGTATCGCATATTTTTGACCCTTCATTACATTACCGTAGGGTTGTTGGATTTCTTTGAATATGGGTCCCTTAGGCAAAGAAACACCTAATTCGCTTCGAAAACTATCTATACCTAATTTGGGCGAATTCGGCAGGTTTCCCAAATATTTTTCTACCAATGGTAATACGGATTCCTCGTCAAAATCCCCACTTATCAAAAAAGTGAAGTCCTTGGCGTTTCCAAAAAGCGCTTTATATATTTCGTACGCCTTTTCCCAATGCGTTTTTGGTATGCCCTCAAAACGTTTTGTTCCCATGAGAACATTTGAACTATCGCCCGTAAATTCGTTTATCCCTTCTATAATATCTGCAGTATGTAGGTTGTAAGGAAGATTTTGATATTCATTTTGTGCGCTAACGATCCAATCGTCAAAAGCGGCCCTGTCCATTATTGGCGCTTTAAAATAGAGGTATACCAACTGAAAGAGTGTATCCAACTCCTGCAACGTGGCCTTGCCCCGTATACCTGTCTCCGTATAATCAATGTAAGGCCGGATCCCCTTTTTAAGGCCGGTTCCCGACAGGAAACGTTCCAATTGATATTTATCCAGTCCCCCAACGCCGCTATGTTCAACGATTAGGGGGGCATTAATGGCGGAAAAGTAATCCTCCCTAGCAAAACTGGACGCACCCTGTGGCCTAAATCCATGTACCATGATCCTATCCCTGTTGGCACCCGGGGAAGGCTTAAAGGAATGGAGCACCACTTTAACACCATTGTTCAAAATCATTTCGGTGGCTCCCGATGTTCCGGTCACTTTACCCAATACCCCTTTCATTTGAAGTGTTCCTAGCTCTTCCTTCCCCATCAGTTCCGTTGGTGCCGCTTTATATACAAATGGCCGGGACGGTGCCCTATTGGCACCAATGATCCACTTGCGCAGCTGCTTTTCGGAATACCTAAGTGCCTTGTGGCCGGATGGGGCTAAAACAGCTATATCCTCGGGCATCTCTTTAAGGAGCTTTTTGGCCATACCATTAAAGTCCGCCAAGGAAAGGTCGGAAAGCCAATGGATCAAACGGCTTTGTTTATCAGAAGGAAGGGCTTCCCCATAAACAAAATGTTCTTCCAATTCATTTATCCAATATTTGGAATCCCTTAAATTGGTGTTGTCCATAAGGGCCAGCATACTGTTTTTTGCCAATGTCAATTCCCTGTTGGCAACACCGAACTTCTCCGTTTGCCCCACGATACCGATACCCTCCAGGAGTGCCTGTTTTTCCCTATTTTTTTCCGAGCTTATTTTGATCACCAGCGCCGAAGGATGTGAGATCTGGGAATACCTACCGTTCAATTTGTAAAATGTGCCGTACTTCTTGCTGGATTCCAAAAATCGGGCATTGAGGATCTTGGTCAACAGTTGCCAAATTATTTCCCGTTGCACCCCATCTATGGTATTTGCTTCCTTCACGGCATCCGGGTCACGGAAATACAGCTGAAACTCAACAAATTCCTGGATCGATGAATTTAATGGATCCGATCTGCGTTCTATTTTTATAAACTTTGGGGGACCGTTAAAATACCCCGTTCTACAATCCTTCGGTTTCCGTACCGGCCCATCCACTTCAATATCCGAAAACCTGTCTATGATTTCCTGTTCCATCCTATCCAGATCCCCAACGTTGCCGACTACGGTCAGGGCCATTAGGTCCGGGCGGTACCAATCCGTATAGTAACGCAATAAAGATTCGGTTCCAAAGGTTTTCAAATGTTCGAAAATACCTCCATAGTCTTGGCGACAGGGGAACAGTTTGGCCCTTAGGGCACTGCTCTCAAAAAAATCGGTGAGATTGCTCCCATTCCTATAAATGGACTCCTGTACCAGCACTCCCCTTTCATTATCTATATCCTCCTCCGAAAATTTCAGACTTGTAGCGATATCCTTAAAAAAAAGAAGCCCGGTATCCAAAGCCTCCGGATTATGGGGTGGAACGTTAAAGTTATACCTAGCGAACTCGGAAAAGGCCGAGGCACGGATGTCCTTTCTTTGGATATCGTTCCTTTCCAGCCGTTCCAGATCATGGAATATGCCCTCCGGAAAATGATCCCCTCCCTTAAAGGCCATGTGCTCCGTAAAGTGCGCCAGGTCCAATTGGTCCCTATCCTCTTGAAACCCGCCCGCTTTTACATAAAAGTTCAGGTACAAACTTGGCTGCGGATCCGCTAATGATTTAATGTAATAGGTAAACCCATTGGGCAAACGACCGTACCTGATACTTTGGTCCAATGGCAGGGTATCGTTCAAAACATTGGGCATGGCCCGGGCATGGGCCAAAAAAAGGGCCATGATCAAAATAGTCGGCCCTATTTTGTACCTTCCAAGACCAATTTTAAAATTAATATCCATCGTTCTGGTCCAGGTTTGGGTTCTTCATCCGTTCTTCCTCGGGTATGGGATACAAAAGGTCGGTATCCTGCCATAACGGTTTTATGGCGCCCAATACTTCGGTGGCCCTTCCCGTTCGCTTTAGGTCCAGCCAACGGTGCCCCCATTCCGCAAAAAGTTCCTTTTTCCGTTCCTCCATTATCAGGTCCAGCAATGCTTCCCTATCTATTCCAGGATCGATATCCGCAATGGGTTCCAGGCCGGCCCTAGTGCGTATTCTATCCACATCGGCAATGGCTGCGGGAAGTTTTTCCTGCATGGCCCGTGCTTCCGCCCGGATCAGATATTGCTCCGCCAAGCGCAGTACCATGGAGTATTCCGTGATATTTCCATTACTGGAGCGGTCCTTGTATTTGTACGGGAAATAAAAATTCCCGGTCTGATCCGTAAAATGCCCTATCCAATGGGAGGTACGCCTATCATTGGCATACATGGAGCCTACAAAATCTTCGGTCAGCTTAATGGAGGTCCTTGCAGTGGCCACAAAGACCTGCCCCTCGTTTGTAGCCGTTGTGGAATTTCCACTCCCGATCGGCGATAACTGCCAAATGGCTTCCCGGCTGTTGGCCAAAAAGACCTGGTCCAGATCCTCAAGGAGGGTATAAACGGAGGTTTGCGAGATCACTTCGTTGCTCAAATTTTCGGCCCGGGCCCAATTTTCATGGTATAGATGTACCCTGGCCAAAAAGGCCGTTACTGCCAATTTATTGATATGGGTACGTTCCCCATCCAAGTATTCCGTATCCATGAGGTCCATGGCCCTTTCCAGATCGGATACAATTTGGTCGTTCACGGACCCGGTGCCATCCCTCCCTATCAATGCGTTGATCCTGTAATCCGTGCTGAGTACCAAAGGGACCTCCCCATAAATGTTGACCAAATGGAAATAGGTAAGGGCACGGACGAACAATGCCCCGCCCTCCAAGCGATTTTTGGTTTCCAAAGTCAGTCCATCGGATCCTTCCAAACCCTCCAATATGGCGTTGGCCATATAGATGATATTATAGGCACTGGACCATAACCTTAGGTTCGGGGCGTTGGCAGGGGTTATGTTGTTTTGATAAAGTTCGCCATAGGTGGTGCTCTCCGGGTTGATGGGTTGTAGGATATCGGCGGAAAGGTCCGCTAAAACAGTGACCGAATAACTCCACCCACCGGAAAAATCCGCATTGAACAGTTCATAATACACCCCGGTCAAGGTACTGATGGCGGTTTCATCATTGGTAAAAACGGACCCGCTTGCTATTTTATGGGCAGGTACCCCTACCTCCACAAAATCTTCGCAGGACATCATGGAAAAGATCAGGACCAGGTTCATTAATCGAATATTTCGTATTGCTAATTTCATGTTGGAGTTTTTTAAAAGTTAAGTTGCAGCCCACAGGTAATCGTCCTTAATACGGGCAGATTGTTTCCAAGCGATTGGGGATCCAATCCTTTATAATCGGTCAGGGTGATCAAATTTTGTGCGCCCAGTATCAGTTTCCCCGCATTTATCCCTACCGATTGCAGCACCGGTGCGGGCAGATTATAGCTCAAGGAGACCGTTTTCAATCGTAGGAAGGAGGCATTCTCCCGTGAGAAATCACTATTTACTACCCGGGAATAGGCAATGTAGGCATCTATGGATTGCGAAACCTTCTGTAGCGGGCTGCCCCCTTCCAGCGCATCCATCGCGCCCTCCTCGTAATTGCTTATGAAACCCGGGGAGAAGGGCTGTCTAAATCCCTCCTGTTCTACAAACTCCCAAAGGAACTCTAAGGAGAGGTCCTTATATTGGATACTGTTGTTGATCCCTATAAAATATTCCCTGCCCTGGTCCTGGATTACCGTCCTGTCCGTGTAGTCCAGTCTTCCATCCTGGTCCACATCCACCATTTTATAGAAGCCCGTTTCCGGATCCAACCCATCATATTGATAGAGCAAACGGATATTTAAGGGGTGCCCCACCCTATATCTATTGGCATAGGAGGTTTGGTCCATATCGGGAAAATCCAATAGTTTATTATTGGGAATACTTATGTTGAAGAAGGTCCGCCAATCCAGATCCTTAGACCTGATATTGTGGGAGGCCAGCTCCAGTTCCCAACCTGTATTCTGCACCGTGGCCGGCAGGTTGGCCTGGACCGTGGCGAACCCTGTGACCGAAGGGAGTGGATAGCCCACCAATTGGTTGGAGGAACGGTTGCGGTACCAACTTGCACCAAGGTTCAACCTATCGCCCATAAATCCAAGGTCCAGGGCGGCCTCCAATTTCCTGTTCCCTTCCCAGGAAAAGTCGGGGTTGGTAAGCTGTGTCGGATACAGCCCCCCGGGTGCCCGTGTTGGCCCGTAGGTGTCCATATAGCCATAATCGCCTATCTGGTCGCTTCCGGTAATCCCGTAACTCCCCCTTAATTTCCCAAAACTTAAAAAGGGAAAAGAATTCTTTATAAAGGGTTCCGCCGAGAATATCCATGCCCCTCCAACGGCTCCAAAGTTGGCAAAACGTTTGTCCGCGCCAAAACGTGAGGAACCGTCCCTCCTGGCCGTTAGGTTAAGAAAGTATCTTTCCTTCCACTTATACCCTATCCTTGCAAATAGGGCATGGTACCTGTACAATATTTCTTCGTTGCTGTTAACGGTGATATTTTCCGCAGCGCTCAAATTGCCGATCAACGATTCCGATACATAGCCATTGGCATTGGTCAGGATCCTGTAATCTTCACTTTGTTGAAAGGTAAGGCCTATCAGGGCATCCAACTTGCCCTTTCCCAATTCACCGTTATAGACCAGTTGTGGTTCCAGGATCCAGGACTTTCTATTGTTCTGGGAATGGATGGATCGATGGGAAACACGCTCCCAGGAATCGGGATTATAGGAGCGTATGGGCATTTTTATCACTTCTGAGCTGACCAGATCGGTATATCCCATATTGGTCCTAAAAATAAGGCCGTCCATGAAATGGTAGGAAAGCTCCATCCCGGAGATAATATTATTGGACCTGGCCTTGCTGGTATTATAAAACCCTGCCATGGGATTGTTCCAGGCGGAGTATTCCCAATCCTCCCAATTAAGGGTACCGTCTTCATTAAAAATATCGGGTGCGTTAGGGGGTATATTGAGGGCGTTGGATACCAGGGAAAGGTTATTGAGAAAATTATTGTTGTCCGCCCCATAGTTCAGGGAAAGGTTCAATTTTAATCTATTGTTCTCCGATGTATGGTGTATATTGAATCCGGCAGTTATTTTATTATAACCGAAATCGCCAGGAAGGACCGTCCCTTCCCTATGGTAGGAACCACCGATGCGAAAGGAGGTGTTTGCATTACCGCCCGATGCCGAAATATTGATGTCGGATATATTGGAAGTGCCCCCGAAGAATTGGTCCTGCCAGTCCGTATAACGGTCCTGGTCCCAAAGCAACAGATCGTAGGCATTGGATTCCGTGGGCACCGCCCCGTCATTCTCGAAGGCCCTCTTCCTGATGCGAAGGTATTCCTCGGTATTCAGAAGTTCCATCTTGTTGGATGCCTTACCAATACCGGAATACCAACGGGCCTCGATCTCTGTTTTTCTTTTGGTCCCCTTTTTGGAAGTGATCAGCACTACCCCATTGGCCCCACGGGAACCATAGATGGCCGTGGCGTCCCCATCCTTTAGCACCTCTATGCTCTCTATATTGGCCAGATTAAGGGTATTTAACGGGTCTATTCCCGTGTTGCTCATATTTCCATAACTGTTTATAGGGGTAGCATTTACCGGAACACCATCTATGATATACAAAGGGTAATTCCCTTCGGTGCGCAGGCTGTTCTGTCCCCGTATCCGTATGGTAGGCGCACTTCCGGGTATGCCGCTCTGCTGCACCACCTCTACCCCCGCCATGCGGCCCTGTAGGGCTTCCAACGGACTTACTATAGGCTGCAGCGCTATCTCCTTCGCAGTCACCCTGCTAATACTCCCCGTCCGCTCCCTTTCCTTTACCGTATAATACCCGGCATTGATCTCCACTTCCTGCAGTTCGGTAATCTCGGACTGCAGCTGTACGTCCAGTGTGGTCCTGCCCAGTACGGGCAGTTCCCGGCTGTGGTAGCCCAGATAGCTAAAGACCAGGGTGTCGGTATTGTCTACTTGAAGGGAGTATTCCCCATCCTGGTCGGTAAAGGTGCCGGTCTGGGTGCCTTTGATAAGGACATGTACCCCCGGCATGGGGCCGTAGGGGTCCGTAACGGTGCCGGAAATTTGCTGCTGTTGGGTTAATAATATGGTTGAAACCTTAACACAATGCCCATGGGGGAAATGGGCAAAGTAAGGTGGGGGAAAAAAACTGAAAAGAAAGATTAGACAAAGGCGTAGCATGCCCCTGTACTCAAGATTATTTTTCATAATTTTGAAATATTGGATGAAACTTGGTTTTTTATCTATGAATTCTTTATAAAAGCCTTCCAAACGTTTGCGTCAACAGGGTTTGGGAGGTTGTTTTTTATGTGCTTTTTTATGTCTTGGGCATAAGAAGTGTATTTGGTTAGGGTACGGTGGTATTCATTGGCACAAGATGATAGATATCCCATAAACTTGGGCCATAGGCAGGGCTTCCCCCTTTCCTTTCCGCGGTGTGCACAAGGCGGAACGGGTACAAGGGCAGGTCCCAAAGGGCTTAGGCTGCTTTGTCGTTATTTGGCCGGATGCCAAAAGTGTGTGGATCGTGGATTATGGGACAAAAATATTTTTCGTATTCCGGAAAAAAGGGGTCAACACCAATCCCATAATAATGCAGAACCTATATAGGGTTCTTTGGTTTTTTGGCAAAGAGGATATCGAACACGGTCAGGGCCAACATCCTAAGATGTTGCCCTTTATGGTACCCCATTGGTGTACAAAAACCCTGTTCCATAACGCTCTTGGCCTTTTAAGTTGGTTTTGCCATGCTCCTAAAAAGCAACGCTAAGAATACAGTGAGGAGGCACCTAGGAAATATAAAAGGCGCGGAACTCAACTTATTGCATCGGCGGTACTGGTATACCTTGTGTACAAATAAGAGAGCCCACGCCCGGGTCGTGAGCAAACTGCTTATTCTCTCGCACACATAAAAATTACCAGTTTCCCGATACGAGATTCAAAGCGAATGCTTCCAATGCTAATTCAAAAGAAGTATCGCAAAATTATTTTATTAAAGCGAATATAATAAAAATCTATTGATATTGGGATATATCCCAATATAATTTTTAAAGAATACCTAGAAATTGCTTTGAAAGAAAACAAATCATGAATATCAATAGCGATTTTTTACAGGGAATTGGAAAGAAGATAATAGAATTTCGAGACAGAAATAATCAAACACAGAATGATATAAGTTTTCTTACGGGTATTGAGAATTCCGAAATAAGTAGATATGAGCAAGGAAAAATTAATATGACTATAAGTACATTTTTAAAATTTGCTCAAGCATTAAATGTACATCCAAAACAATTATGCGATTTTGATTTTGAAATTAGAAAATATGTTAAAAAGGGCTGAGGCCTTACTTAATTTTTGAATAAAGAGTCTATAATTTCTAAAGCATCAAAATCTGGAGAACCTTGTCTAGCATAGTAACTTGAATATCTCTCAATTAAGTCTTTTAAAAATGGCATAGAAATAGTTGCAAACCTATCTACCTCAGTACTTTCAATTTTAGCTTCAATTTCGTCAATAATGACAGATAGTTTGTCTTGAAAATCAATTATACCAGCATTAATTAAATTGTGTTTGGGTATAAAATGATAATAAGGTTTATTGTTGACAATAACTTTCTCTAATTTATCTTTAAGAGTATTGCTTATTTCTCGCTTTTTAATTGATTCATCCAAATTCGAAAAATGTTCATTTAATTCAATAATTCTTAATAAAAATGCCATTCGGACATTTCTACTACCATTCAGACGGGGTACAAAATCACAAGCAGGTGTTAATACCACATATCTGACACCATTGAATAAAACTAAGTCACCAGTTGAAAGTTGTTGTTTAACAGGTCTAGTAATATAGAATTCACTTGGATGCACCTTGCTTTCATCTAAATATTCCAACATATGTAGAATTGTATATCGAAGAAGTGAATCTTCCTTTTCTACAGAGGTACGCTTACTGTCCTGGGTCCAATTATCTAAAGAAGTAGAAATGTGATTCCAGAAAATGTTTTGAATTAGCTCTTCAATACGACCATTTCTATTTAAAAGATTTAGAATCCCAGTTCTCTTTATTTCACAAAATCGGTCTAACACATTATCTAAGTTGACCTCATCTCTTTCAAATACGCCAAATATAGCACTGGGAATGTTTAACATTTTAGAAAGGTGGTGAGGCGTACCAGTTATTACAAAAGTTGGGAACCGTAAATTCTCTTTTATCTCTGTAACGACTTCATTTCCAGAAGAATCTGTGCCACCAGAACCTTCTAAATCTAAATCTACAATTGCACCATCGTATTTATTCTCCGGATTCTTTAATTTTTCAATTGCATCATTTTTGTTTACACCAAACTCTACTATAATATTGCAATCCGCTTTATCTAAATTATAGGCTTTGATAAAGCGGGAATAATCATCTCGTTTACTTTTATCGTCCTCAACTATTAATATTTTCAATTCTTCCATAATTATTAACTGATTTCTATTTGGAAGTTTACTCCGTTACTGTTTTTTCTAGCTAATAATTCACCATTTAATCTATCGCAAGCTTCGCCAGCAATAGCTAAACCTAATCCTGTTCCATCAATTTTTTTAGAATATCCAGGTTCAAATATAGCACCTGATTCTATTTCTAAATCAGTTAGGCCAGGTCCAGAGTCCCTAAAATCAATAATAACAGAGTTTTTATTCTCCACTACGTCGATTTTTATTTCTTTAGTTTCGGACTTAGAGATAGCAAGCCAATAAACACTATTTTCAATTAAATTAGTCAAGGCAATATATAAGTCTTCAGACCATCCAAATATTTCTATATCCTTATTTCCCGTAACTGTGAAATTTATATTATTATCTTCTAAATGAGATTTAAAAACATCTTTACTTTCATTAATAACTTGAACTACTGGGAAATTTATTTTCTTATCTCTTTTTTGTTTTGCAAGAGGTGAAATCCTCTTAAAAAGATCAGAAATAAATTTACTGTTCACTTTAAAACCATTGATGCTATGAGTTAATTCATCTAGATTTTCTTCGTCTTTCGTGGCTCTGTAAAATTTTAAATAACGTTCCATTACTTTAGTTTCTGAATTAAAAAACTGTAATGGTTTACGACCTTCATGAAGAATGAAATTAACAATCTTTCCTAAAGTAGCTTGGCCTTGGTAAATTGCAATTGTTTTTTCAATTTCTTCTTTTAATTCTAATTTTTTCTCTTCTTCCTTTGTTAAAATAGTATCTATTTCATCAATAGCTTTTTTATCAATATTAAATTCTGAAAGTTTTTTACCTATCGTTGACTTTACCTCTGCCAAACTGAACAAGGAATTAATAGTATCTTGTACTTTCGTTTGTTTCCCTCTACTTTTTTCACTTTTTATTCTATACGCTAATCTTCTAGTTTCTAATTCAAATAAGGCTTTCTGAGCAAGTTCCTTTAAACCGAAGTAATGTTCATTTTCTTTAAGCCCATCTCTTGCGCTTTTTTCTTCAAGTCCAGATTTTTCTTCTGATTGTATCGTAACAAACCCTATAATTTGATTATTACTAATTTTTAATGTAAAGTTTTGTATTCTATCTTTATCTAAATCCAACCAGTCAATTCCAGCATTTCCATATGGCCTAATTCGAAATGAATTTTTATACACATTAACACCATATACTTCATCAAGCAATCTTTTGGCTTGTCTTTTTCCCATTAGATTTTTTGAAACAGGATTGATTAAACCTTTATTTATTAAATTATCTATAGCTTCAGGTTCTCTATCAAAAACTCTAAAATCGATATTTAGGATACCACAGTACTTGTTGTTACCTGTTACCTTAAAATCAGTTGAAATTTTTTCTTTTTGTACAACTTCAGGGTTAACATTGTTTTCAAATAAAAGATTTGCTTTTCCATTCTCCGATATTGTCCCAGAAATACGATAATCATAAAATTGTACAATAGGATAAGTATCAATTTTTATGTTCTCATCTATATCTGCAAATGGTGAATTTTCAAAAGATAAATTAATTTTAAATTCATCATCTGTCGATTCTTCAAAAGGTGAAATGAGTTTTCGCAATTCGTTGATTAACTGTTCTAAAGTGTCTTTGTTCCAATAGGATAATTTTGCATCGATTTTTTCAACAGTTTCTTCTTTTCCTTCTTCATTTAAAACTTTCTCTTTATACGTCTCATCTTTGGCGATAATTAGAATTTCTGTGCCAGATAGTTCGTTTGTTTCGTTCTTTTCAACAAGAAGTTCGATATTTTCTAGGTATTCATCTGTTTTGAAAATTCTCCAGTCTATAACAGCCTCTGATTTTTCACCATCTTCTGCCACAGTAGAAAGTGTCATTTCTTGCCCTAAAATTGAAGCAGCAAAACGACCTATACCTTTTCTACCTTGTAATACTCTTGTTCCACTTTTACTAACTTTCCTTACGAGCTTGTCGTTGGTTGCAGGAACGAACCATTTATTTATGACAGTGTCAAAATCCATTCCGTGACCATTATCCTTTATGGAAATAAACAAGGCATTTTCATTTTCGATTTTAGTATATTTAAATACTATGTCAACACTTGTTGCGTCAGCATCATATGAGTTTTTAACGAGCTCAACCAATGCAGCATAAGAATCTCCGATTAAATCACTACCAATTGTGTGAATTATTCTTGCCGCTGGTCTAATTTTATATGTTAAATTATCGCACATTAAAGCTGTTTTTTAATTTGAATGGCGATTTCCTTTGCTAATAATGGTGGAACAGCATTACCAATTTGTTTAAAAGCAGCCGTTCTATTAGCATCCTCTTTAACACCTTCAAAATAGTAATCATCTGGAAAAGACTGCAAACGGGCAGCTTCCCTTACACTCAAAGAGCGATTCTGGGAATTGTCTGGATGAATATAATAATGTCCGTCCTTGGCAATATGAGCCACAACAGTATGGGAGGCGCTAAGGTTATTTGCCACTACTTTAAAACGATCCGTAAATGAGGTTCTATTGTCATGTGACTTTAGGCGTTCCGGTAAGTCATTATAATTTAAGCGCTCCATTCTATTTTCCCAAATATCCACTGCTATTTTATATATTTCCTTGTCCTGATTTCTATGTGGTCTAGTTATGTGCTGGGTTACTATGTCAATACCATTACGTATTCCAGAATTTTTTAAATAGTCATTAGTCTCCGAAATATACTTTGTAAACTTATTTGTTCCATCCCCTGCTTGTAACTTGGGAAGGTCATTAAAAAGGTGCTGAACATAAGAGGACATTCCGCTATCATAACTATCCAATGCAGGAAGATTGGGCGTAAAATCATCCTTCCAACCTACAATGATCAATCTTCTTCTTTTTTGTAAAACCCCGAAATTCTCAGCATTTACTCTAAAAACCTCAATCTTATACCCTTTCTTATTAAAAAGACGTTCCATGTTTTTTAGGTAAATACCTTTTCCAGCAGAAAGCAGCCCTATAACATTTTCAAAAACGAACATTTTTGGCTGGTATTTTTCCAAAAACTTTGCATACTGTACGTACAAATAATTTCTGGAATCTCCTTTCATATTATCTTCAGATCGCGCTCGGCCTACTAAGGAATATGCTTGACACGGTGGTCCACCAACGATTAAGTCGACATTCTTGATTTCTAAATTATTTAATTTTAAATCAATATGATGAAAAATAGCTTTGTTATTTTTTTCTCCTATACCTTGGTTAATAATACTATTTTTAATCTCCAGTGGCACCTTTTCATAAAGAGCTATACGATCAATCTCCCCCTTTAAATATTGGTGGTAGGTATCAATAGCATTATTCTTTTTTAGGTAATGGTAAGCAGCACGGGTAGTGAGTGTTTTGCAGGCAGCCTCATCCATTTCTACGTGTGCGATAGGATTAAATCCTTGGGAAATAAAACCCTCTGAGAGCCCACCTGCACCAGCGAATAAATCTATGTAGGTTAATTTTTTGGTCATATACAAAAAATGGCTTAACTAACAAAATTACAAAAAATAACAATATAAAAATAAACTACCAAAGCATTGATTATTAATTGATTACGTATTAAGCTTAATATATGTCCAGTAGTAAGGGGAAACAGGGGCCTAGGTTTAGTTTGCATACAAAGGAATAGACGGTATGTATTTGGAGATTACAGCAGCATTAAAAGAAGCCTGTAAATCGGTGTAAATAATTTAAATTTTCTAAAAATTGGGGACTTGGGTAACGGCTACCATTGTTGCCAACTGTGCTTTACTTTTTAGTTTTAGCGCTTTCTATTAACCTATCAAATTCAGCTACAATATTATTGTCTAAAAATTTATTCTTGTAGAAATCAGATATTGTTTTTACAAGAACTTCTATGACCTTATCCATATAGACTTTTTGAGTAAATAAATTCTTGAAATCATTCAGCTTACTTTCAGTGTCTCTATAGTGTGAGGTTAGTTTGAAGAAAATATCATCAATTACTGCTTCTCCTTCAAAGTTTTCAGGTCTAGTTACATCCTCAGAATTTAATTTATTAATTTCAGATTCTCTTATTTCAGATAATCTTGAAGTGTATTCTAATCCTACATCATCATTTGGATTTAATACAATCGATAATGTGTCAACGAGTGAATAAGTATTTTGAATAATATCATCTGAAATTAGAGCTAACAAATTTTCTGTTACTGTTTCAGAGTTTATCGAGAATTTTAAAATACTGTAAACATCGACCAGTTTATTTGGTGATAACATTAACCAGTCTTGAGATTTAGGAAATTTCTTGTTATACGTTACTTGAGTTTCAAAAAATGCTCTATCCCAAGTTAAAAAAACTGGCTCTAATGGATGAATCGCAACATCATTGTCTGCAAGAAACTCGAGCATAATACTATCATTATTTCTAGTGAAGTTTGATTTTTGCTTATATAGTTTTATTAAGGAATCTTCAAATAATTTATTTGCTTCCTCAATATCATATTCTTTGTCAATTTTCTGTACTTCAATTTGAATTTGAGAAAGTGAATTTAAAAGTATTGAATGGAATGATTTGTATCCATTTCTCTCCCTAAATCCAAATTTTTCAAGAAAATCTCTAAAACTAACGGCTGAATCAATATTTTTGGTAGACCTTAAAAAGTTATAGTAATTATAAAAAATGTTTTTAGAAGAGCCAAGGTTTTCAAATTGGGGAATTAAAGTGAAAGGAATCAGATTAAATGCATCGTTAACATGATTTTGCATTTCCCAAATATACCGTTCCGAAATATATAATTTGATATTTTCGCTTCTAGAGAATTCTAATAAGTTCTTTGTAGCTCGATAGAAATAATTTTTATAATCTAGTTTTGGATTAAAGTAGTAACAAAGACTATTTAAGCCAACAGCAGTATCTATGAAAATCTTTTTCTTATTATTTAGATAAGTTTCAAGACGATTATTATCAATTCTACTAGAGTAAACTTTACTTGCAGCAATTTTTTGGATAAACTTATTATTTATGCAAAATCTCAAAAGTTCTTTCGATAATACTTTAGCCTTACTTTTATTTTTTAATTTGTTTTCAATAAACTTTATAAAATCTCTACAGATACTAAATATGTGGAACTCTTCGTCATTTTTTAATGCATCGGATAGGTCGGTATTAAAATTATCTATATAAAGTTGCTTTAATTCTTTGATGTATTCATCAATTTCTTTTTCTTGACTGTATTTCGTCAGAATTTCAAGAATATTTTGAATAAATAATGTTTTTTCTAATTCAAATTCTTTATTTCTAGAATCCAACCTGTTTTTTTCCTCGCTGGTTAAACTATATTTAACAGTTGATTTATTCTTTGAAATTCTTTTTTCTGACAAAAATCTATTTAATAGTTTATCATAAAATACATTGTTTTCTTTTACTTGAAATTGATTCTCACACGCTTGTTTTACTTCTTCTTTTTCAAGGTTTTCGTTTATGAAAAAAAGTTGTAAAACAAAAGAATCAATAATTTGAGTTTTAAATTCTGTTGGTTTTCCAAACGATAGAAGGTCGTAAAGTAAGCTATTATCAAATGAGCTATTATCGACATTGAATTTATCAAATTCATTTATTTTATAAAGTTCAGATTGTATTTCTATAATATTTTCTGCTTCTTCTGCCATACGATTTGCATCAATTATTTCAAGATTTATCGAATAATCTTTAAATGCAATACCTTGTAAGGTTCTAATTCTTTTATTAGTTAATGTTTTTGAGTAAAAGAAAATAAGTTTGTCTTTTGAACCAAATTCTTTGACATTAATTTTTGCTTTTTCAACATCCTCAATTACTTTTTTTGTAAAAGCATTCATTTCACTTGGACTCTTTGACTTCTGGACAGTTAATTGGTATTGAATATTTTGTCCTTCAAAATCAAATACCCTAATATCGAGTCCAACATCGTCTTTGCCATCCGTAAAAACAACTTTTTTGAAATCGTATTCTTTTTGTAAATAAATTTTTACAATTTTATCAAACTCTTTTTTGTCTAAAGAATCTAAAAGTATTATGAGTTGGTTAGTTTTTGACATTAATCGATTTATTTCTGTAACGTTAGTTTATTCGGCATTGGTGGCAACGTACGGATATAGTAACTTGTTATTATATTTCTTTTATAGGTCCAATGCAACAAATAAATTTTATCGAATTAATTTGCCCGGATCTGTGTAGCCTTACCCTTTTTGTAGCCTTACCCTTTTTATTTCTTACCAATTTAGGGATTTTTGGTTAATATATGTAAAGTACATGAACAGGAGTGGCATTTGGCCAGGCAAGTTGAATTGATGGCACGGGCGTGACGCCTGTCTAAAGGCCGACAAAGGCAGGCCCGCGCCAACGGGGATTTTGTTCTTGTTTTCGTTAAAAAGTGGCACAGATTGAAACTGTATGGGTGGAACTGACTGCCGGAATATATTATTAATTGGCGGGCCGCATGGTAAGGGGGAAGTGGGTCTGGGTTTGGTTAACACCGCGTTCTTTCTGGGTTGTACCGCCCCACACCAAGACTTAGTTATTGTGCGTAGTTATTTTATAACGATTTTCAATTTATTTGCTTTAGTAATTAGGTAATTTATAAATGAGGAACAAGAAACTAACATATAAAGTGCATCTTCTTGATCTAAACTTGATTCATCCATCATTGCGTGTCTTATTCCATCTGCATCACTAGTCCATCCATATAGTTTGATAAATCCTTGTTCTAATGCTCCGTGAATTGGTAAAATAGTTTTTAGTTTTTTTATTGCTTTTCCAAGTTCTGCCTTTTCATCTCCAGTGATTTGCTGACAAATTGACTCCACAGCGGAAATTGATTCCTTAATTGAATTTCTATAGTCGGGATTTTTCTTGTCCGATAGTTTTGTTAAAGCTTCTGATAAATGAATACTAACTCCCCTTAAATTACTATCAGTCGAATCGTCTATTGCTTTTTCAATTTCAAGTATTTCTAATTCATTAATTATAGGCGCTAATTGGCCACTTACAAAACGATACCCTGAAAGGTCTCTTTTTAAAACAAAATTACAAGCTTTAATAAATTCTTCTGAATCGAAAGCTGGATCGTCAATCGAAGCAATAAAATCGATAAAATCGTAAACTTCAAGGTAGTTCCAATTGAAAAATCTTTTTCTAAGTTCTTGAATTACTCTATCGGTAGATGAAGGGATTTGGTCAATCGGCTCTTTGAAGAAAGAGAACCATATTGATTCAATAAGATCATTATAATGGGAGTGCGATAGCCATTGTTGGCGTTGTAATGGTTCACTTATATAAATACTAATAACATTCCAAATTCCATTTTTAAGCTCAAAATCGATTGAGTCAATCTGTATATCAACTTTTGATGGTGTTTTTCCAATACGTTCTGAAAATCTCATTTTTTAATTTTAATTACGCACAACATTATAGGATTAAATCATGTAAGCCAAGTGCGCAGTTTCTTGGGGTTTGCCGTTGAACTATGCGGTGTCGGTTTTGCGCTATCCTTGCTATTGGGATTACTATTTCATTTCTTGCCAATTTAGGGATTTTTGGTTTGTACGGGGAATTTTTTCTTGTTTACTTTATATTTGACACAGATTGAAACGGAATGGGTGGGACTGACTACCGGAATAAATTATGAATTGGTAGGTAAGGCTACAATTTAATAAAGTCCCAAGGAATTTCTTTTTTAAAAGTATTTATAGATTCTTCCATTAATTCGAGTGGTATATTCTCTTTATAGACGGTAATCGTTCTTGTCCTTTCAGTATCATCTCGAAATATTTCCACTATCATTTCATTATTCCGATATAATTCAATTCCAATCCCGTCATGTTGGTTTGCGTCACTCGCAATTTCTATTCTATCAGGTTTAATCTCCATATAGTTTTCTTTAAATAGTGCACAACATTATAGGATTACATCATATAAGCCAAGGGCGCAGTTTTTTTGGGTTCGCCGTTGAACTCTACAGTGTCGGTTTTGCGCTACCCTTGTGCTATTGGGATTAATATTTTATTTCTTTCAATTTAGGGATTTTTGCTTTGTGCCGGTGAAATATTTACTTGTTTTGCTTAAGTGGCACAGATTAAAACGGAATGGGTGGCACTGACTACCGTGATATATTAAAATTGGCAGGCCACATTGGGTATAGGGGAATTGGGGCTAGAGTTTTGACAATATGGTGTTTATGTTTGGGGAGCTCAGGTCTTTTTTGGGACAGGTGTTGGGGAGTACATTGGGGGTTGGTTATTCTCCCCAGTTTTATATTTCATTAGTCGGTAATAATCTGGAATCTTCCAATGCTGCTGTTCGGTGCCCTGCATTTTTTAGATAGTCTGGATTTTGGGCAAATTCCATAAACTTGATAACAGACTGGTGTTCTACTAACAAAACCGCATCCCATTTTTCCGAATCGGGTCCAATCAGAAAATTTCGGCTCTGTCCAAAATAGATAATTCGGCTTCCTGCTTTCTCTAATAAAGGTAAAGTACTGTCCATATACAAATGATAGGCTTCCTCACCGCTGATTTCCTTAGTAGGTTTTAATTTTTCCATATTTGTATAGTCAGCCGTTACTCTAAATCTAAGTAAGTTCAGCATCACTATCTTTCCTTTGTCACGGAATTGTTTATAAAAATCTTTTCCTGCTTCAGGATTGGCGTCAATATATTTATTCATAAACTGTATTCCATTTTTGTTTATTCAATTACAGCTAACATCATAGGATTAAATCTTGTTATCCAAGGGCGCAGTTTAATTTAATATACCATTGAACTATGCGGTGTCGGTTTTGCGCTATTCTTGCTATTGAATTTGGACCCTTTTAATTTCTTCCAATTTAGGGATTTTTGGTTTATGAAGGGAAATTTTGTGTTCTTCCTTAAATAAAACAGATTAAAACGGAATGGGTGGCACTTATAACCGGGATATATTATGAATTGGCAGGCCCATATTAAAGAAAGACCGGTTTAAGTTGTAGTGAATACGTTCTTTATTATTGGCCGTACCAACCACACGAAGCCTTAGCTATTGCCATTAGTTATAGTAATTTTTTTCTATCGTTTTCGTCAAAAATATATCTATGTTGTTTAAGTCGATATGAACCATAAGTCCCAAAAAGAATATTTTCATAAGGCATTCCATCTTTTTCGTATCTAACATAAATCGAAGGTATTCCGTGATAAGGGTCTGTTTCCATATCATACTCAACTATATAGTCATATGGGATTCTTAAATAAGTCCAATAATTAGTTGGCTGGTAATCCTTATTTTTGATTCTGTCATCTTCTTTCCAGTCTAGTATATCCCAATTACCATCTTTATCAAAAATTGCTTGTCCTCCATTTGTGATTAATTCTATACCATTTTCATAAAAATCCCAGAATTCTCCTTTAAACCAAGAACTTATTTCTCCTGAAGGGTTGTCATCTACTTCTGGCCATTTATTATCATCAACAGACCTTATTAAAACATTATGATAAGTGAATTTTATCCAAGGCTCATACCAAGAATATTCCCATTCCTCTTTTTCCAGTTTTCTTATAAAATCTCTTTGAAGTCGCTTTTTTAATGCTAGATTTCTTTTTATTCTAGCGCCATTATCTAATTTTTTAGATCCTTTATTTTCTCTGATATTCTCATTTTTAAGAATTTCAGAAATTTGTTCTAACTTTTTTATAGGTTTGTTCTGTATTAAATTGAGTAGGTCCCTGAAATCTAAAATTTGATTTTTAGGGTCAAAACAAAATGTTTCTGGATGATTGAACTTTGGATATTTTATTTGTTTTTTCCCCAGAATGATTATAAATAATTCTTCGTAATCTTTATCTAAATTATACTTCAGGAATTTGTCAATAGTTTGTTGAATTTTAGAACTTGATTTTGTTGAAGTTACTTGAATACAAAGGGAATTACTTTTGTCTCCTAAATCAATTGCTGGAAAATTCATCTTTAATTCATTCAAATTTCTTAACTTGTATTCAAAAATGATGTTTAAAAGTTCACAAATACTGCTTTCTGAAAGATTATGAGCGTCAAATAAATTCATTGAACTGAGGTTTTGAAGTTTAACTTCCCATACTGAAAATTCAGTTGTAATAGTTTTAATTTCTTTTTCTCTTTTGCTCATTTTCTAATACTGGCAACATTATAGGATTACATCATGTAAGTCAAGGGCGCAGTATTTTTATTCTCCATTTATACTACTCGGTTTCAGTTTTGCGCTATCCTTGTTATTTTGTAAGCTTCCCTTAAAACCGAACTGTTTAAAAGTAGAATAATAATCTTAATTTTAAACAGTATTATGAGGAAGAGTAGATTTTCACCCACGCAGATCGCGAAGATTTTAAAAGAGTTCGATAATGGCAAGACCGTTGCGGATATAACCCGTGAACACGGTGTGAGTTCGGCCGCTTTTTACAAGTGGCGCTCCAAGTATGCCGGAATGAGCGGTAAGGAGCTTAAGCGTATAAAGGAACTGGAGGAAGAGAACCGTAAGCTTAAACAGATGTATGCCAACCTGGCGCTGGACCATCAAATGGCCAAGGAGATTATTGAAAAAAAGCTCTGAAGCCTTGCCGTAAGCGCAGCATTACCAAAGAACTTGTTCATTACGGCATCAGCAGGGCGTGCCGTGTCCTAAATATGAGCAAGAGCGTCTATTATTATAAACCTTTGCCAAAGGACGATACGGATATAGAAGAAGCCCTTCGGCAAAAAGCAAGGGAACATTCAGAGGAAGGCTTTTGGAAGGCCTACGAGCGTTTGCGCAATGAAGGGAAGCCATGGAACCATAAACGGGTACACCGTGTCTACAAATCCCTTGGATTGCCTTTGAGAAGAAAAGTCAAGAAACGTTTGCCGGCAAGGGTAAAAGAGCCCTTGGAGGTTCCGGATGAGCTCAACCATACATGGAGTATGGATTTTGTGACCGATGTTCTGGAGAACAAGAGACGCTTCAGGTCATTTAACGTCATCGATGATTTCAATCGGGAAGCACTCCATATCGAAGTTGACTTCTCCTTGACCAGCAACCGCATTGTCTGGGTACTCAACCATCTTATCAACAGGAAAGGTAAGCCGAAGAAGATAAGAATGGATAATGGCCCTGAGTTCATTGCCCACATAACCAATGATTGGAGCCAGATGCACGGAATAGAATTCAAATATATCCAACCCGGAAAACCGACCCAAAATGCTTTTGTGGAAAGGTTCAACGGGACCTATCGAAGAGGGGTTCTTAACAAGTACATTTTTGAGGATATCCACCAAGTAAGGGAACAGACACAGATCTGGATGAAAGATTACAACCATCATAGGCCCCACGATGCCTTGGGTAAAATACCGCCCGTAAAATACGCGGAACTTAATTCTTTTGGGGCTAGCCCCAAAAGAATTAAAAACAATAACTTTAATGGAGTTTTAGAAAACTAAGCAGTTCTAACTAGGGGGAGCTTACAATTTGACTTTGATCCTTTTTATTTCTTCCAATTTAGGGATTTTTGTTTTGTGCTGGGGGAAAATTTTCTGCTCTTCCTTAAATAGAACAGTTTAAAACGGGATGGGTGGAATTGAATGCCGGTATTTATTAAGAGTTATTATATCCCAATTTATAGGGAGTGCAGGGAAGTTTCATTATTTTATGTAGTTTTTATTTTTACATATCTCGTTCAATTTTTCCGTCGTTTCTTTTAACTCTTCAAGTGTCCACCCCTCGGTTTTATATTGCTTTATTATCGTCCTTCCCTTTCGATCTATTCTCATATGGTCGCTAACCAAAGAAGAAAAACCTATGCCATTTCCGTAATACTCAATTGCCAATTCATGTATTGGAATCTTTGTTATTTGTTTCTCCATATTAGAATTATAGTAGGTAAATTCTATTGAATTATCTATAAATTCAACTTTTCCTAAAAACTGTTCCATTGCCTTATAGTTCATCATAACAAAAGTGGCTATTAGAAGTACTGGCAAAATCCAGAGAAATTGAATTTTAAAAGAGAAAAACACTAAAAGTCCAACCATTATAATAAATACCCATGGAGCAATTAATGATTTTAAAAGCCTTCTTTTAAAGTCAACAGGTTCTTTTGATAAGATTGGTTTTACGAAACTTGTCAATGGTGCTTTTTTTAAATTTATGCTGAAATTTCAGGATTACATCATTCCGTAAGGCAATGGCGGAGCCGTCTACTCGATAATCAAAGTTTTATGGATTACTTTCGAATTCTTATTCCTTGTTCTTGTAATTCTAACAATGCAAGAATTTTAAACATATCTTTTCCTTTCGAAGAACAGAATTTTATCATGTCGTATTCTATTTTTTGTTGGATACTTTCTGCTTTGTCTGAAATAGATTTTATTTTATTAAATAGTTCATCTTTTATTTTACCAGTATTTAAATCATCTTCGATTCCACAGATAACCTTATGAACCAGCCAGTTTCTTTGCTCTAAAAAATCGTTTAACTCATCTTGCAGTGACAAACAATACAGTTTTTCTTTGATTGAAGTTTTAATAGCCTTGCCTAAAGTGTAACGCTGATGCTGTTTCAAAATTTCATGAGCTCGTTCCATGGTTTCTACAGGATTCAACTTAAGAGTAATGGAATGACTCAAAGCTTGTTCTGCTATTTGGACTTTAAATAAAGCTTCTCCCAAATAACAGTACAATTTAATCTCATCTTGGTTAGCCGGTATTTCATTAACGTTTCTTTCCATACCCTTTTCTTAGCAAAAACGGTTAATTGCCTAATTTAAGTTTTATATGAATCCATTTATCTGTAAAATTTTTGTGGAGGGTTTGGGTGTATATTTCGCCTAATGGTCAAGTATAAACGTAGGGCGGGATTCGGAATGATTCATTGTCCACCACAGTAAAGTCTCTTAGGAGCAAAAATGTTCATTCTTGGCTGTTCAGCCCGCATTACCCTTTTACAATTTTGTTCCTAGTGCCTACTATTTTTTTATGAATGGTAAGACTGTTTTTATTATTCTCTCAACTGTTCCAATAGAAACGTCTTCGTCTTTTTTATCGTCTAAATCAGTCCATAAAGTTCCGTGATTACCAAAATATTTTTCCACTAATTTCTCCTTAATCTCCTGCTTTTTCTGTTCAGGTAGCAACTCAATAAATGGATTAATAGCAGTTAATTCAAGTTCAGCTTTTCTATTTAAGATTTCGAGTTTTCTATGTTTACTTGACTCTCTTGCTGCATAGGTTGCAGGATAGGAAAGTGCTGCTGCAGCTAAAATTCTTATAAAAGATTTTGTCCAATCAAAATTATCACCACTTATATCCCATATTGTGCAAATCAAAATAGCTGATAAGCCAATCATTAATCCTATGGCTATAATTCTAAAAATATCGGCAGTTGATTTGTGGCTATTTGCTACATTTTGATAATTTCCAGTTACAGCCTTATCGCTAACTACTCCAACAATTTTTTTAGCCTCTTCAAGTTTCATTTCTAAATCCTTGATTATTTGATCGGTCCCAGTATTTATTTCAGTTTTAAGGTTTTCAACTTCATCTGTTAGTGTCTTTTTTGACATATCAAATTCCGCTCTAAAAGTCTTTCTATCTTGTTCATAATTTTGAGTTGCAGATGTTTTTATAGCTTCAAAATTTGTCTGAAATGAATTGTTTAGATTCTGGATCTCAAGATCTTTCTGCTTGAGTGTATTATTAACTTTTTCAAGTTCATTTTTAGTTGTTTCAAGTTTTTCAGTTAAGAATAAAAAGTCTTTTTTCAAACCCTTATTTTCTTCTTCGAGTGAAGTGTATTTTTCTTTGACTAGTTTCTCGAAGTTTGCAACACTTTTTGAGAAATTAAAGTCATTTTTAGCAAATGGTAGTGGTAAGTTCCTTACTCTTGCTATTGCAGTGAATAAATGATTTGTGGCATTAGTTATGTAAGCTTCCCTTGATTAGAACTGCTTAATTGTCCAATATCTCTATAAAGTTATTATTTTTAATTCTCATGGGGCTAGCCCCATGAGAATTTTCTTCTGCATATTTTATTGGTGACTTACCTCCAAGTGAATTATGTGGTCTTTTGTGATTGTAATCCTGCATCCATATCTCTGTTTGTTCTCTAACTTGGTCTATATGTTCAAAAATGTATTTGTTCAAAACTCCTCTTCTGAAACTTCCGTTAAAACGTTCCACAAATGCATTTTGTGTTGGCTTTCCTGGTTGGATATATTTGAATTCCATCTCTTGCATTTCGCTCCATACTGCTGTTATTTTGGAGTTCTAGAGGATTAAATACAATGTTTATATGTTCTTTATTTTTCTCATTTGTCAATCCAATTTTGGCGTGTGAGGAATAAGCTGTTACTATTCCATACCAATCTTCGATTTTTATCAATTTTATTTTTTCATACCAATTATCTTCATTGTAAATTCCATTTCCCAAATACAATGTATCTAAATTCTCTTTTAATAATTTAAAATCAACATCATAGAATACATCTGCCATATCCGCTGTATATTGTTCTGTACAAATTAATTTACCAAATGGTTTTTCGATTTCAACGGTTTTATAGGTTGGTCCAAAGGCTTCTTTTATCATCCAAAAAAAGCCGATAATAATTATTATCAGAATTGTTAGTGCAATTCCACATCCTTTTTTGATTTTTTCGGTTTTCATTTAATGTTTGCCAACAATATGGGATTACATCCTGTAAATCAAGGGAGCAGTTTCTCAATGTAACTATGCCGTGTCGGTTTTGCGCTTTCTAAACTAGGGGATTTAATCCTTTTTATTTATTCCAATTTAGGGATTTTTGCTTTGTCCTGGAGGATTTTTTTTCTTGTTTACCTTAAGGTGTAAAGATTAACATGGTATGGGTGGCACAAATAACCGGGATATATTACGAATTGGCAGGGCATATGGTAAGGGGAAATTGGGGTATGGGTTTGGTTATTATGGTGTTCATGTTTGGCTGTACCCCTACGAAATATTAGTTATTAGCAAATGTTTTTTATTTCTCCGAGAACAGAATAACTAATTAAAGCAAATAATGCTATTAAATATAACACCAAACATATTCCGAACGAAACTGTATAAAAAAATGAAGGATTTACAACGCCAAATTCTAATTCCCCATCATCTTCGTTCAATTGCTTTTTTGTCCATTCCACCAAACGCTTCCTTTGACGAGTTAAAAGATGTACTTCGGCGTATAGAGAAATTAGAGCAAAAAGGATTCCAAGTCCGAGTGATGAGATAGAGACTATAAAGAAAATAGATTGCAAAGGGGAAATATCCTCGTTATTTTTAAAAGATATTAGAATACCAAAAAGTCCAACAGTAACCGTAATTAAGGTTCTAATCCATGTATTAGACTTATCATATCTTTTTTGTCCAACTTCATTTATTTGGTCAATTCGTAAGGCAAATTCTTTTTGGGTCATTTTCATTTTTTTTGACAAATATTTGCTAATTGGTTTTAATCCTTTTTATTCCTTCCAATTTAGGGATTTTTGTTTTGTGCTAGGGCAATTTTTTTGCTTACCCTAAGTGGCACAAATTGAAATGGAATGGGTGGCACTTATAACCGAGGAAACTTTTGAGGGGTCAGCATGCACCAGTATTCCAAACGGCCCTAACAGACCGCTTTGGATGTCATTATTTCGAAAGGTATTGGTTTTTAGCTGCTAAAGTATTGCTTGTGCAACGGCTACCATTGTTGGCAACAGTTGTTTATACATCTGCAATATCAAATATTTTTAGTTGATAAAGTGAGGACATATCTTGAATACATTGTATTAAAGAGTATTTAGCAATATTTGATTTACTCTTGGTTATTTTAAAATCAACTGGTTTTTTTCCGTTTTTTGATTTAAATGCCATCACGTAAATTATTTCTCTGTCAGTTTTAAATTTATCAATGAAACTTTTCTTGTCTATTTTTGATGAACTTCTTTTATTGTAAGTATCAACTATTGATTCTAGATATTCATTACTGCCAGAATTAAAGTCATTCCAAAATCTATTGGCTGAAATCGTAATTTGATTTGAAACATCTCTCACTTTTGCATCAAATCCGTCTTTCACGTGCACTAAATAAATTGTTTCTTTATCCTCATACATTATATCGCAAAACTCAATATTGTCGGGTAACATTTTATCAAATACAAAGTAATTTGTAATTGAATTGTATTTGTCATTATAATCTCCCTCATCTTTTATGGTTGTGTCCCACGGAATGTTTATAAATTTCTCCTTTAACCTATTTTTCTCAATTAGGTTTATGCACTTGTCATTAATGCTGTTTATGAAGTCATTTTTTACTTTGTACCACGTGCTATCAATATGAAAAATGGGTTTTCCTTCATATTTTATCTCACAAGTAATATGTTGAATAAACATAGCGTGAGTGTATCCACCCCACCAAGCACATATTGCCATCTTGATTTCCTGTCTC
>TARA_R110002167_G_scaffold146841_4_pt1 | contig 35991 bp, 35 predicted proteins | sample TARA_R110002167 | Tara Oceans TARA_R110002167 (sample SAMEA4398238) | marine metagenome | biome: Polar Biome; feature: [MES] marine water layer (ENVO:01000295) within the mesopelagic zone...; material: water (ENVO:00002006), including particulate matter (ENVO:01000060) such...
GGCCTGTTCAAAGCTGAAGTCATTCACAGACGTCGCCGATGGCGCAGCTTTCAAGCCGTCAAATATGCCACCCTCGAACCGGTCGACTGGTTTAACAATCGCCGCCTGCTAAGGCAGACGCAAACTTCTATGCTGTTATGGAAAGATCAGATATGGCCGCGTGGCCAAGGCAAATCAGCCTCCGGCAAACAAGGCGCGGTTCATATGTCATGGCAAACCGTCATGGAATTGGTTGCAAATGTGACGGCACAGCAAGCGTCTCTCACCCGGTGGGAGCCGGATGAGAGGTCAAAATCAGACGCGTAGGCCGGTTTCGAGATCAAAGTAATGGGCCAGTTCGGGCTTGACCGTAAAGCCGATCGTATCGCCCTTTTGCGCCGCAGGGGGTTTTTCGGTTTTGGCGATAAACTCGACGCCACTGGCGCTGATCAGGTGCACCAACGCGTATTCCCCAAGGTTTTCGACCAATTCAAGACGGCCCTCAACCACCGCATCTGCCGTTTGACAGACGACCATATTTTCAGGGCGTAGACCGACTTGCTGGGTTGGGGCAACTTCGCTGCCCAGCACTTTGCTTGCATTCTGTGACAGATCACCGGCTTTGAAGAAATTCATCTTCGGGCTACCGATAAATTGCGCGACAAAGGCGTTTGCGGGCCGCTCGTATAGCTCGATGGGCGAGCCGACCTGTTCGATCCGGCCCGCGCGCAACACAACTATCTTATCGGCCAGTGTCATCGCCTCGACCTGATCGTGGGTCACGTAGATCATCGTGGTTTTCAGCCGCTCGTGCAGCCGTGCAATCTCGAGACGGGTTTGCACGCGCAGGGCCGCATCAAGGTTCGACAATGGCTCGTCGAACAAGAATACTTCTGGATCGCGCACAATCGCGCGGCCAATGGCCACACGTTGCCGTTGCCCCCCCGACAGATTGCGCGGGCTGCGCTCCAGATAGTCGGTGATTTGCAAAATCTCGGCGGCCGCGGCCACGCGGCGTTCAATTTCCGCAGGCTCTGTTTTAGCCTGCTTAAGACCAAACGCCATGTTTTTATACACAGTCATATGCGGATACAGCGCGTAGGACTGGAACACCATCGCCACGCCGCGCTTGGAGGCGGCAACATCGTTTACGACCTTATCGCCAATCGCGACGGTGCCGCTGGAAATTTCCTCAAGACCCGCAATCATGCGCAGCAGTGTGGATTTGCCGCAGCCCGACGGCCCGACAAAAACAACGAATTCGCCGTCTTCAATATCAAGATCGACGCCATGCATAACTTGCGTCTCACCATAGCTTTTGCGCACATCGCGTAATGTTAGACCGGACATTTCAGCTCCAATTCTTTGATTTCATGCCGCAGAGTTTCTGCGAATTCGGGATAGGTTTCAGGAAGGTCGCCCCAAAGCTGACGGTTTGTTAAAAACGCCTCGGTGCCCAACAGCGCCTTGAGATCGTCCCAGCTTGGTTCAACGTAAGTAAACGGAATTTTACCCGCCTCGACATGGCGGGCGAAAACATACCAGCTTGCAATGCTGCGGATCGCAAAGACCGGCACAATCCCCTGCGCCAGGCACCCTGCGAGCGTCGGGCGAATGAAGATCGGAAATTTCGCCATACCATCGGCACAAATGCGCGCAACGGTATCGCCAATCGCCTGATTGCCAAAACGCCGTTCAATATCAATAAGGTAATCCTCTTTGGAGAACGGCAGATCAAGCGTGATTGCCGGCAATACCTCGCGGGTTTCGAAATTTTGGAAGTGCTCTTTCAGGTGCGGCACCCGCATCGCGGCATCAAAAGTTTCGACACCTTCAAGGGCCGCCAAATACGTCAAGGCAGTATGGCCGCCGTTCAGCACACGGATTTTGGTTTCCTCATAGGGGTCCACATCGGCAGTGACGGTCACGCCGGCGCTTGCCAAATCGGGCATCGGGGCCGCGGCGCTGTCTTGCAAAACCCATTGGATGAAATCTTCGGCCATGACCGGTGAAGTCACGTCCTGCCCCACGAGTGCGCTCAATTCCGGACCCAGGTCCGCAGGGCTGCGCGGGGTAATCCGGTCCACCATCGAACAGGGAAACGCCACGTTTGTTGCAACCCACGCGGCGAGTGCCTGATCACCGCAAGCCTCGAGATAGGCCAGCAGATTGCGACGCAACATCTTGCCGTTCTGGCGGATATTGTCACAACACGCGATGGTCAGTGGCGCACCGCCACCCGCCACGCGCAGCGCCAAAGCCGCGCGCAAATAGCCATACACGCTGCGCGCAGTTGCCCCTGCGGTCTCTGCCGCAATGGTTGCATCTGCCGTGTTCAAATTGCCGTTGGGATCGGTATAATAGCCGCTTTCCGTGACCGTGATCGTGACAAGATGCACCGACGGGTTGGTCAATAGCGCCTCGGTTTGGGTGCGTGTTTCGCTCCAGTCGGCAAAGTGCACATGCGACCTCACGCGGCGCAATGCCACTTCGCCGCTCGCGGAATAGGACTTCAAATAGTAGCCGTCATTGCGCGCCACATCCGCCTTGGCCGTCTGGAAATGACCCGATTCCGACCCGCGCAAATTGACCGCCGCAATACCCCAGCGCAGGTCACCCGAAATCCCCATATAGTCATCGATATAGACCGCCTGATGGGCGCGGTGAAATGCGCCAAAACCCAGATGGACAACACCGATCTGACAGGTCGATCTGTCGTAAGTTGTGGCAGTTATGGGGGCGTGCGTTGCGCTGTTCATGAGGCTGACTCCAATTTCGGTGCGAGATCTTTGCGCGCAATATCGCGGTATTCGGAAGGGGTCATCCCCTTCAACTTCTGGAAATGCCGGTTGAAATTGGCAAGATTGTTAAAGCCGGTCATCTGCGCAATGGCGATAATCTGATCGTCGGTGGCATAGAGCATTCCACACGCTTCACCGATCCGGATGCGTGTCAGAAATTCGACAAAGCTATGGCCTGTGACCGCGTGGAAATTCCGGCTGAAGGTTGCCTCTGTCATGCCTGCCATTTTGGCCGCCTGCCCGACCGAAATCGTGTCACTAAATGACTTCACCACATAGTCGACGACCTCGGCGATGCGCGCCTGCTTGCTGCCCCCTTCGGGATGAATAAGTTTGGCGGCCGACAGTGTCTTTTTCTCGGCATGTTCATTGAGCCGCACAAGGAAACGCACAAACGCCAAAATGCGCTCTGCACCTTTGCTGTCGCGGATCGATTCCATATGGCCGCGCGCGAAGGTCGGATTGAAGCCCTCGAAATGAATACCCGATTGCGCCAGTTGCAGCAGTTCAAGCACTTGGGAAAATTCGGGGAAGCCCTGCGACAGTTTCTCGACACTGACATGACTGAACTGCACCAGCATATCGCGCACCGCCACAGGTGCCGACCAGACTTGATCGGTTATCCAGTTATGCGGCAGATTTGGCCCCGTCATGAACAGGTCGCCCGCCTTGAAATCGCCGATGTGGTCACCGACAAAGGCCTTGCCGCGTGTCGCGATAATCAGGTGCAATTCGTATTCTTCATGGGCGTGCCAGCGGCACAATTCGTTTGGCCACCCGTGTTGCAGGTAACGAATGGACCGCGTGCTGCGGTCAACCATTTCAATTTCTGGAACAATCATCGACATGGATCTACCTGCGCACGCTGCAGCCGCCGCTCACCTGACAGATAGCGCCTGTCAGGTGGCATATGGCGGCGTTGACGATCACTTGACCGCCCCGAACGTCAGGCCTTGAACCAGCTGCTTTTGGCAGAACCAGCCCAGGATCACGATCGGTGCAATCGCCGCCGTCGAGACCGCAGACAAGCGTCCAAAGAACAACCCTTCGGGTGCACGGTTCCCTTCGATCAGCTTTGACAGGGTCGCCGCATCAATTGTCGTCAGACGCACGGTCCAGTAAGCTTCGTTCCAGCTGAAAATAAAGATCAGCAAGGCGGTGGAGGCAATGCCCCCCCATGCCAGCGGGATCAGGATATCCTTGATTTCGCCCCATGTGCTGACACCGTCCATCTTGCCGGCTTCAATGATTTCTTTCGGGATTTCCTTGAAATAAGTGAACAGCATCCAGATCGCGATCGGCAGGTTGATCAGGCTCAAAACCAGGATCACCAGAAATTGCGTATCAAAGATGCCCAGCATGTTTTTTGTCAAAAATGTCATCGGATACAGAACCGCCGCGGCGGGCAGCATCTTGGTGGACAACATCCACATCAGGATATCTTTGGTATGGCGGCTTGGGTTGAACGCCATCGCATAGGCGGCAGGCACGCCCACAACCAGTGTAAACAGCGTCGCAAACGTCGAGGTGATGACCGAGTTGGTCGCAAAGCGCCAGTAATCGTAGTTTTTCGTCATATTCGTGTAGTTTTCGAGCGTCGGGGTAAAACGGAACAGGAATTCCGGCTTCACCGCATCGGCGTCAGTCTTGAAACTGGTGAATACCAGCCAAAAGATCGGAAAGAAGAAAAGCAGCGCGATGACCCAAGCCACTGTGGGCCAGACGACGTTGCCAAGTTTGGAAGATTGGGTAACTGTTGCCATTGTCTTATTCCTTAATCCATCAAACTTTTGCCAACCATGCGCAACAAGAAGATCGCGATGATATTGGCAAGGATGACTGCAAAGATGCCTGTGGCGCTTGCGGCACCGATGTTGTTGCTGGTGAATTCACCGATCAGATAGGGCAGGTTTTTGTTCCCGTTGCCGCGGCTGACGATTTCGATTTCTGCATAGAGCGAGAGGTGAAAAATCGACTGGATCATGACCACGATGGCGATCGGGCGCGCCAGATGTGGCACGGTCAGGTTGATGAACTGCGACCACGGGCTGGCGCCATCCAGCGTGGCCGCCTCTTTCTGGGATTCATCCTCGGACTGCAAGGAGGTCATAAAGATAAGGACCGCAAAAGGTGTCCACTGCCAAGAGACCATCATGATCACCGCATAGGCCGAGGTTTGCGTGGCGCGGAACGAGATCGGTTCAAAGGTCGGCCACATGTTGAAGAAGTAGCCAAGCACAGGGAAATCACGCAAGCCGTCGATTATGTTGTTCACGCCGCCAACCGCAAGCCCCTGAAGGCCCAAGACCGGATCAAGGATCATGTTGATCCACAAAACCGCGTTCACCGCAGGCATCACAAAGAAGGGCGAAATCAGCAGAACACGCACGATGCCACGCCCCGGAAACGACCGGTTGATCAAGACCGCGATGCCAAGCCCCAAGACGACCGTAATCAAAAGGATGCTGCTGACAATGAACACGGAGTTCTGGATCGCAAACCAGAAATCCTTGGCGTCGAGTACATATTTATAGTTCCCGAACCCGCGCCAGTTGCTTAAGGCCGGCGTCGTCCACTCGGGGCGGATCGAGCTGTTGAGCACGTAGCGGATGAACGAGAAATACAGCGTCATGCTGAGCGGAACAAGCATCCAGATCAACAACAGCACCACGGCTGGTGTTTGCAAAATGCGGGGGAGCGTTCTGTTGGACATAGCTCTGGTCACCTTACCATTTGGGAATTTCGATTGACGATACTGTGCGGGTGGTCGTTTGACGAGCGGCTATCCAAAGGTGCCGCGTGCAAGCCAAACAAGCAATAAAATTACAAAGGGGTGCAGGGTCCGATAAACTTGCCGGACCCTGCGGACACTTAAGCGAAGCGCTTAGTAGTAGCCAGCTTCAGACATGATCGCGTCTGCCGCTGCTTGGCCAGCGGCCAACGCATCTGTTACAGATTTCGAACCGGACAGTGCCGCTGCGATTTCTTGTGAAACTGCGTTGCCAACTTCCGGGAACTCGGGGATCGCTACGAACTGAACACCAACGTATGGCTTCAGGTCTGTGGCACCGGGAGCCGCAGAGTTGATCGCTTTCATTTCAGCGTCTGCGAAAGGTGCAGCTGCCAAGAACTCAGGGATCGCATATGTGGAAGTGCGTGTGCCTGTTGGAACAGAACCCCAACCAAAGTCTGGGTGGTTGCCGACAGCTTGGATGTAGTCTTTCGACGTTGCCCACTCGATGAACTTCTGTGCTTCTTCAGTGTTTGAAGAGCCTGTTGGAATTGCCATTGCCCAAGCCCAGAGCCAGTTTGCACCAACCGGGTTACCAGCGTTTGGCGACTGTGCGTATGCAACCCCTGGTACTGTCAAGAAGGAGGCCGCGATCGTCGCGTCGATCCAGATGCCACACTTGCCTTCGTTATAAAGAGCAAGGATTTCGTTGAACGAGTTACCCTCTGACCCTGGAGGACCATAGGAGTTCAGCAAGTTCACATACATAGTGACCGCAGCGTTCCACTCTGGAGTGTCCAGTGTAGGACGCATGTCCGCATCAAACCAGGCAGCGCCAAAGGAGTTGGCAACTGTTGTGACGAAGGCCATACCATCGCCCCAACCTGGCTTGCCACGAAGACAGGCGCCGTAAACGCCGTTTTCTGGATCGTGGATCGCAGCAGCGGCCGCGGTGATGTTTTCCCAAGAATCGTTATCGGCGATTGTGACGCCGGCGGCATCTGTCAGGTCCTTGCGATACATGACCATCGACGATTCACCGTAGAATGGTGCAGCATAAAGCTGACCGTCTGCGGACAGGCCTTCGCGCATTGCTGGCAGAAGATCGTCGATATCGTATGCATCAGAGAAATTCAACGGCTCGATCCAGCCCGCTTTACCCCAGATTGGTGCTTCCTGCATCCCGATGTTGATGATGTCATACTGGCCGCCACCGGTTGCTGTGTCGGACGTAACCTGCTCGCGCAGAACGCCTTCTTCCAGAGAAACCCAGTTCAATGTCACACCGGTTTCGGCGGTGTAGGCTTCGGCAACAGTTTGCATGTTGATCATGTGACCGTTGTTCACGATAGCAATCGTCAACTCGGTGTGCGCAGCAGCCGTTACGATAGATGCACCGGCAACGCCAAGCGTCAGGCCAAGTGCCGTATTACGTAGAAGTTTCATGTTTTTCCTCCCAGAAACAATAGATTTGATAATCGTCTGTCGCCTAAGATTGCGTGAATTCACAAAGCCGCGCAAATACTATGCAATCAAAAACGCATAGGATTCTTGCATTCTACAGGGTAAATCAGCCTTTCACGGAGGCTGAAACTGCGCGAGAGGTATCAATTGCACGGATTCTATCAATCACCTGACATCGTTATAGCAAGCTGGCACTGACCGATTCTACCGCCAAGGCATTGTGTCGCGCCCAATCAGTTATCGACAGGCAAGCCGCTGGGCACCGTCTGCGGGATACCCAATGGACCGTCTTCGACCGATGCGCCCGTCAGTGCCCCCAGAAAGCTGACCAGCTGCGCGATCTCCTTGTCTGTCAGCGCGACGGGCACCATATCGCGCGCGCGCGCCTGCCGCGCCATTTCCAGACGGTCGTTTTGAGCGGCAAAATCAGTCGGCGCGAGCCAGTCAGCCGCTGGCAGTTGCGCCATATCGCGCGACCACTGCGGGCTCTCGTCACTATGCTGGCGGATAATCCCCTCAAGGGTCGGATAAGCCCCATTATGCCCGTAAGGCGCTGTGACGGCCACGTTGCGCAGCATCGGGGTGCGGAACCGGTAGGCGTCCTTGATATCATCTGACTTGCCCATGCGCCCGACATCACGCGGGATCGGATCAAAGCGGCGCGTGCGTCCGGGGCCAAATTGCGGCAGGCCCAGCGCATAGAACTTCTGATCCGAAAACAAGGCCCCCGCATGGCAGGCAGCACAGCCGGCTTTTGTGTAGAACAAATCCATCCCCGCGCGCTGATCGGGCGAAAGCGCGCCCTCGTCACCATTCACAAAGGCATCAAACGGGCTGTCATAACTTTGCCATTCGGTGCCCATAAACGCCGCAAGCGCATTTGCGATTTCTACGATGGTCACCTCGTCAGGCGTTTGAATATGCGCGAACGCGTCAACAAACGCATCGCCATAGGCGGGAATGATGCGCACCCGTTTGGCAATAATCGGCCAGGCCGCGTCGATCCTGTCGTTCACGGCCCCCGCAATTTCGTTCTCGCGCGGGTTGCCCGCCATCTCGAATTGCGCAGCCATCGGGAACAAAGCTTGCGCCGCGAGAATTGAGCCAAGCCCGCGCGGCAGCCATTCCTCTGCGGGGCTGTCAAATCCGTTGCCGTATTTGTCATCAATCGACAGCCGCCCGTCATGAAAAAGCGTGCGAATGCCGCGCGCGCCCAAATTCCACAGCGCCGGAGCGTTGCGCGGAATGCGTTTGGGAATGCGGTCGGCCCCGGTTCCCGCCGTGCGCTCGGTGCCCAGCCCGACGCCCCCCTCGCCAATGCCCAGCGACAGCCCGTCGGCGGTTCCAAATTTCGGATTATGACAGGTCGCACAGGCGATATTCCTGTTTCCTGACAAAATTTTGTCGTAGAACAATAGCTGTCCCAAGGCGGCCTGTTTGGGATCAAAACTTTCGAAATCCGCCTCGGTCAGGGGTGGGGGCACTTGGGCGGAGGCAGGCAGCGCCACCAACAAAAGGAGAGCCAGATGCGCGGCTACTTTATTACGTTGTGCTTGCTTGCGTCGCCCGCTTTTGCGGGCGTGGAAGAAGGTCGCGATTTCATGGAGGCGGGCGACTATCAAGCCGCCATGACCGAATTCCTGCCCGCCGCGCGCAGCGGAAATGCCGACGCCGAGGAACTTATCGGCGTGCTTTATGCGCTGGGGCTTGGGGTGCCGCGTGACGACATCCGGGCGTTTGACTGGTATTTGCGGGCGTCTTTGAAAGGGCATGCAGGGGCACAATCCGGTCTGGGGTGGTATTACGAGGTCGGGCGGGGCATTCCGGCCCCTGATCTGGTGCGCGCCTACCTGTGGTATGCGCTTTCGTCTATCGGCGGGGATGTCGATGCGCCGGATTCACTGGAAGACATTACCCGGCGCATGACGGGCGACCAGATTGCCCAAGCGCAGCTTTTGATCGACGATTACCGCGTCTGGATCTATCCGTTTCGGTGAGGGCGCAACCATTGCTGCGCCCTCTTCCCCATGTTTTAGTTCAGGTCTTTTGCGCGTGCGGCGCCGATTTCAGCTTCTGCACTTGCCACGGCTGCATTGAGCGCATCAAACACCTCTGGGCCACCCTCGACATTGGCAGTGAACCACTCATAGACCGGTGCCGCCGCCGCTTTGAATGCCGCTTTCTCGTCGGGGGTTGGCACATAAAGATCGCCTCCGCCGGCGACAAATTCCTCGTAGGCCGCGATTGATTTACGCTTTGGCGAGGCGAATGTGGCCTGCTGAAGCGCGTAGAACCCGTCAACGACAACACGGCGCATATCTTCTGGCATGGCCATAAATGTCTCGTTGGACATCCACCACAACGCCCCCATATAGGCGTGACCGTCCAGCGTGACATATTGCAGACCCGCATCTGGGAACTTCATGCCCATGATGTCGGTGATGCCGTTTTTGGACCCCTCAACAACGCCGGTTTGCAGCGATGTGAACAGCTCGGGCCATGGGATAGGCGTCGGGGATGCACCCATGGCCTTGACCAGTTCCTGCGGCAAATCGGCGACCACGGTGCGGATTTTCATACCTTCCAGGTCTGCCGGCGAGGTCACACGGCGCTGGGTGTTGGCAAAATTGCGCCAGCCACCGGTATTGCCGATGGTCATCAAACGGATCGAATTGTCGGAATCCGCCAAAGCCATCTCGCGCATCGTGCGCACAAAATCGCCCGACAACACGTTTTCCGCAATCCGGTCGTCAGACATCAGATAGGGCAAGTCCAGAACCTGCACATAGGGGAAAATCCCCGACGCCCCGCCAGAGGTCGAGATGTAGATGTCAATCGACCCGTCTGCGACGCCTTGCAGGCATTCAGCGCCGTTCGAGCAAAGCTGTGTGCCGATGAACATCTCGACGGCAATCGCACCGTTGGAGGCCGCTTCGACGTAGTTTTTAAAGACGACCAGACCGTCATAGTCTTCGTCGTTCTCGTTGGAGTTGGCTGTCGCGCGGATTGTATATTCCTGCGCCGTGGCCGCAATCGCCGTGCTGGCCAGCAGCGCAGACATTGCAAAGGTCTTGAGGGTTTTATTGATCATGTTGGTATCCTCCCTGATACTCGTTTTAGTTGGCAAATCCGGTAATTCTCGGGATCGTCATCGAAATCGCCGGGACGTAGGTGATAAGAAAAATTACAAATATCTCGACCGCCAGAAACGGCAAGATTGCCTTTGCGATGGCCTCGACCCGTTCCCCCGACACCGCCGAGGCCACAAAAAGCACCAACCCCATCGGCGGCGTCGCCAGTCCCACCGTCAGGTTGACCGACATGATAATCGCAAAATGGATCGGATCAACACCGAGGTTGACAAAAATCGGCCCCAAAATCGGCCCCAGAATGATGATCGCAGGACCCGCATCAAGAAACATGCCGACCACGAACAGCAGCAAGTTGATCAAGAACAACAGCACCAACGGGTTAGATGACAGCGACAAGATATAGGCGGCAAGTTGTTCGGGCGCGTGGCTAAGACTTACAACGGTCTTGAACGCAAGTGCCGCCCCCACCAAGAGCAAAACCACCGCAGAGGTAATCCCCGAGCGGATCAAAATGCCCGGCACTTCGGGAACGGTCAGGGTCCGCAGCACAAAAAACCCGATGAACAGCGCATAGGCAACAGCGACGGCTGCGGCCTCTGTGGGGGTAAAAATCCCGCCCAGAATGCCGCCCATAATGATCACCGGCGTCAACAAGGGCCAGAACGCCTTGATCGATGCCTGCCCGCGCTCGGGCCAGGTATATTTGCGCGACGCGACAGGAAAATCATATTTGTCGGCCATGAACCTGATCACGAGCATCAAGCCGATGCCCACCAGAATACCCGGCACGATCCCCGCAAGAAACAGGGCCGCCACGCTCTCGCCCATCACATAGGCATAGATAATCATGATCCCCGAGGGCGGGATAATCGGCCCGATCACCGACGATGCCGCAGTGATCGCGGCGGCAAATCTGCGGGTATAGCCCTGCTTTTCCATCGCAGGGATCAGCATCGAGCCCAGCGCCGACGTATCCGCCACCGCCGACCCCGAAAGCCCGGCAAACAGCATCGACGACAGCACGTTGACATAGGCCAGACCGCCGCGCAAATGCCCCATGAAGGCTTGTGAAAATTCGACAAGGCGCATCGTGATGCCGCCCTTGTTCATCAGTTCACCCGCAAGCATGAAAAACGGGATCGCCATCAGTGGAAAGCTGTCCATGCCGTTATAGACATTGCGATACAGCAAGGTGATGTCTTTTTCTTGCCCGTTGAGCCAAAGCAGAATACCGGGGGCGGCCAATAGCCCAAAGAACACCGGCAGGCCAATAAACAGGAAGGCCAGAAAGACAGGAAGGAACCAGATAAGCATTATTCAGCGCCTCCCATAGCAGTTGGTGGAATCGGGGCAAGACGCGGGTCACCCCCCAATAGTTTCACGATATTGCGCAAGATCAGCTCGATGTTGACGCTGGTCAACAGCGTGACCCCGACCAATAGCGAGGTCATCATCCAAGAGCGCGGGATGCGATACCATGTCGAAAAATCAAAACTGGTCGGCAGATAAAGCGAGGCCGTCGCAAACCGCCCGCCAAAGCCCGTGACCTCGTTCCAGCCGATTTGCACCGCAACGACAAGCACCACCAAAGAGATCAGCAGCAAGGTCAGATTGATCAGCCCGCCAAGCACTCGCGGCAACATCAGCACCAGCATATCAATAGCGACAAACCCGCCCTGCCTGAACGCCGTAGGGGCCATCAGTCCGGCCATCCACAACATGGAAAACCGGGCCGCCTCGTCGGGCCATGGCAGCGCGTTGTTCAGCACATAGCGAAAGAAAACCTGTATCAGGATCGAGACCACCATCAAAGCCACAGCAACAGCCCCGATACCAAGACCGACGCGTAAAACGCGGTCATTCAGATAACTTAGCGGTGCAAGCACCGTCAGTAGTCCCCCCATTGGACCCCCTCCCTGATACGCCCGAAATGGGCAGGTCTCACGGGCTATGCCGCCCGGAAGACCCCGTATTTTCCCGCAAAAAACCCCAGCGCATCACCCTCGTTGATTTCCGCTTTTATGACCTCGCCCACCACGATCACATGATCGCCTCCCGGGTGGGTTGCCACATGGCGGCACTCAAGACGCGCCAGACAGTTGTTGATCAACGGCACGCCTGCATCGCAAGTCAGATAGTCCAACCCGTCAAACGCGTGTTTGTTGCCTGCAAAACCCTCGCAAACATGGGCCTGATCCTCGGCCAGAATATGGATCGCAAAGCGCGGCGCGTTTGCAAAATCATCAAACCGCCGAGAGCCTTTTGCAGGCGACCATAACACCAATGCAGGCTCCAGCGACAATGACGAAAAGCTATTGGCCGTGATCCCCACAGGGCCTTGCGCCGACGCGGTTGTGATCACGGTCACACCGGTTGCAAACCGCCCGAACGCATCGCGCAAAAGCCGGGTATTGCCGGCAGATGGCGTAAAAGTGGTGCGATTGTGCAGCCCCATCAGGCGACTTCCCGGCCAAGCGCCGCCGTGTAAAGCCGATACCACGTCTGCCGGTCCATCGTGACCTTGAGCGCGTCCGAAATACCCGCAATGCGCGACAGGGTATTGGTTCCCATCACAGGCAGTATCTTGGCCGGATGCGCCAATAACCACGCCACGGCCACAGCCGCACGGTCCACGCCGTTTTGTGCAGCAATCGCATCCAGGATACGGCCAATCTCGCTGTCAGTGGACATCAGTGCCCCGCCGCCCAGCGGCGACCACGCCATAACGGGCTGCGCGCGTTGTTGGTGAAACGCAATGTCTCCGTTTGTCAGCGCATCATGCGCGCCAAGCGAGACTTCCAATTGGTTGCTCACCAGTCGGGTTTTCATCCCCGATTGCAACAACTCCCAATCCCAAGGCCGAAAGTTCGACACGCCGATGTGGCCCACCTTGCCCGACGCCACAACCGCGTCGAGTGCCGCACCGGTTTCGTGATGGTCCATCAACGGATCGGGGCGGTGAATAAGCAACAGATCGATATGCTCGATCCCCATATCGGTCAGCGACGCGGTGACCGATGCGTCAATATGGGCTGCACTCGTATCGTAATATTTGACCGGCACATCCGCGTATTTACCGCAGGGTGCCACGATATCGCATTTGGTCACGATCTGCATTTTTGACCGCAACGCAGGTGTCGCCTTCAGCGCACGGCCCAGAACCGCCTCTGCGGTATAATCACCGTAAATATCCGCCTGATCAAAGGTGGTAATGCCCTGATCCAGACAGGCCTCTATTTTGGCCGTGACATGGGCCGCCGAGGTATCGCGGTCATCGCCAATGCGCCACATACCATAGATTATGCGGCTCACATCAAGCGTGGGAGAAAGAGAAATTCGGTCCATTAGCGGCGCACTCCAGCGGCAAGCGGTGTCATGGGCGGTGCGGTCGGCACGCGGCCATAGGCTTGTGGCAGCGAACAGGTGTCAAGATGCGGCATCACAAGGCGGCCAAAGTGATCAGCCTCTTCGATATGCGGATACCCCGAGAAAACAAACGCGCGCATCCCCATCTTTTGGTAGGTCTCGATCTTGGATAGAATCTGATCGGCAGAGCCAACAAGCGCGGCGCCGCACCCCGAACGGGCGCGCCCGACACCGGTCCAAAGGTTCGGCTCGATATAGCCAAACTCGTCGGCAAGCGCGCGATTTGCCGCCTGATGGGATACCCCCAAAGACGTGGAATCCAGCGCCCGGTCCCTGATCATGCGGCCATAGTCATCGTCGAGCTTGGAGGTGATATATTCGGCATATTCCTGCGCCTCTTTCTCGGTGTCGCGCACGATCATATGCACACGCAGGCCGTAATCGAGGGTCCGGTCATATTTCTCGGCCACGGCATTTACCGCCTTCATGCGCCCTGCAAGCTCGTCTTCTTTTTCTGGCCACATCAGATAAACGTCGCAATGCTGACCGCATAATTCAAGCGCCATTGGCGAGTAGCCGCCAAAATACAACAGCGGACCGCCGGTTTGATACGGGATCGCGGGGTCGGTCGTTAGCCCTTTGAAATTGTAAATCTCGCCCTCGTAATTGATCTCTTTGAGGGTCCATGCCTGCTTGAGAATCTCGACAACCTCGCGGGACCGCTGGTAGCGATAGGCGCTTTCTTCTTTCTGGCCGGGAAAGTCGGAACTGATGATATTGACCGTCAGGCGGCCCTCGAGCATGTGATCAAGCGTCGCAAGCGTGCGGGCCAGCATGATCGGTTGCATCTCGCCGCAGCGCACAGCCGCCAGCAAGTTGATATTGCTGGTGATCGGCGCGCAACCGGCAACAAAAGACAGCGTATCCTGCCCGACCTGATACGACGACGGGCACAGGATGTTGCGGAACCCGAGTTTTTCTGCGGTCTTCACGATATCCGAGCAATGCGCCCAGCTTGATCGCAGATCGCCGTCCGGCACGCCCAAAAACTGGTAGTCGTCCGAGCAGAGTGCTGCGAACCATGACACCTCGGCTTGGGTTAAATCTGGCGATGTAATTGGCACGACCGTCATCGCGTTCCTCCCCGAGACTGCGCTTCGATTTACACTTGCGTAGCATCCGCATTGATGTAGATCAATAGTGTATCAATTTTTCTGACCTGCGCCATTTGGGACACGAATACCTTGCCCTTGACCGCCTCGAACCCGTTGCCTGCCTATGTGCAGATCAGTGAATTGCTGATCCGCGACATCAGTGCCGGCCGCTTGATGGATGGCGAACGGCTGCCACCCGAACGCGATATGGCCAAAACACTTTCAACCTCGGTGGGCACCCTGCGCAAAGCCCTTGCGATTCTGGTTGAAAAGAAACTGCTGGAGCGTGTGCAGGGCTCGGGAAACTATGTGCGCCATGGCGGCGACGGCAACGCGATTTATGCGATGTTCCGGCTCGAATTATTGGCCGGTGGTGGCCTGCCGCGCGCCAAGGTGATCGATGTCATCACCACGGACAAACCCTCTGACCTGCCCGCCTTCGGGACCTCGACGCGCGCCACGCGGATCAGGCGATTGCGGTTTCTGAATGACACAATCGTCGGCGTGGAAGAGATTTGGCTCGATGCGGCTGCTGGTGAACTGACCGCGGCATCACTGTCTGATTCTCTTTACCACACCTATCAAAAACGGCTTGGTCTCTGGATTACCCGCGCCGTCGATCAGGTCGGCATTGGCACGGTCCCTGGGTGGACGCCTGCGCAATTCCCCAAACCTGCGGGGGCAATGGCCGGATATATTGAGCGGTTCAGCTGGGCCACGGCGCCCCAAGCCGTCGAGTTTTCACGCACCTGGTTTGACACAGATCGCGCGCTTTATGTGCAGCGCCTCAAGTAAGGAAAAAACGATGACAAAGACAATACACTACGGCATGATCGGCTGTGGCATGATGGGCCAAGAGCACCTGCGCAACATCGCCTTGCTTGGCGGTACAAAAGTGACCGCAATCTACGAGCCCGACGCGCAGATGGCCGCCACCGCGGCAACCTTTGCGCCCGACGCGCAGTTTTACGGCAGTATCGATGCCCTGCTTGCAGCGCCCCAGCTTGATTGCCTTGTGATTGTCAGCCCGAATTTCTGCCACTTGGATCAGCTTGAGATGATCGCAAAAATCCGCCCGCTGCCGGTGCTTGTCGAAAAGCCGCTGTTTACCGACCCCAAGGATGCAGCGCGGATCGCCGCGTTTTGCGACAGCTACCCTGCGCCGGTCTGGGTCGCGATGGAATACCGCTATATGCCCCCTGTCGCGGCATTGCGGGATGCGGTTGATGCGGCCACCGGCGGGATCAAAATGCTCACGATCCGCGAACACCGCTTTCCTTTCCTGCCAAAAGTCGGCGACTGGAACCGGTTTAACGCAAAATCAGGCGGGACTTTTGTGGAAAAATGCTGCCACTTCTTTGACCTGATGCGGCTTTTGACCAAATCGGAACCGGTGCGCGTCATGGCCAGTGCCGCACAAGATGTGAACCACCTTGACGAGGTCTACGACGGCCAGACATCCGATATTCTCGACAATGGCTATGTGATCGTGGACTTTGCAAACGGGATGCGCGCCATGCTGGAATTATGCATGTTTGCCGAAGGCGCGCGCTATCAAGAAGAAATCAGCGCGACCGGGCCAAGTGGCAAGATCGAAGCCTTGGTGCCCGGTCCGGGGCGCTTTTGGCCACCACATCTGGGCGCGGCGCCAATCCCCAAAATCATCATCAGCCCGCGATCCCCCAAGGGCCCCGAGACCCGCGATTTTCCGGTTGATGCAGCGCTACTGGACGCAGGCGACCACAATGGCGCGACGTTTTACCAACACGAGGGCTTCCTTGCCTTGGTGCGCGGCGAAAGGGCCCGACCGGATGTAAGCCTGCATGACGGCTGGAAAGCGGTCGCCTTGGGCATGGCCGCGCAACAAAGCGCCCTTTCGGGGCAAGCCGTCGCGCTCGGCGGTGCCCCTTGGGACGCAAAAAGCTAATAGAGTTTCAGCACGTCCTCGGCAGCCTCCAAGGCACCTTCCAAGTAGCCGCCGAACCCGGTTGCAACTTCGCTGCCCGCAAAGCGCAAATTCCCATCCCACAGGCCGGTCATCGCAGGGGGCAACCCGTATCTGGGATGGGCGAAAAGCGGGGCGTGATCAGCTGTGGTCGCAGCATAGGGATCAAAGGCCCAATCCTCGACAAACATCTGCGCGGGCGCTTGGGCAAGCGGCCCGAACAGGCGCGCAAGCTGGGCCATCAGATGCTGGCGCAATATGGCCGCGTCGCGCCGGCCCTGCGGCGGAATCCCGATAAATCCAAATAGTGCGTAGGGGCCGCCCGCAGACGGCGAGGCATCGTGCATTTCGACCATCGGCCCGATCCGGCTGGTGGCATCGCCCGACAGGCCCGCCTCGCGCCAGAACGGTGTCTCATAAACCGCAACCGCCTTGGCTTGACCCGCCATCCAGGTGGCTATCCCCTGCATCGATTGCATCGCGCCATCTGGCAAGGCAGGCTCAAAGCTGATTTGGGCGGCAATGCGCGGCGGCATCGCCAACACGACTTTCTGGGCTTCAAACCTGCGCCCGTCGTCCAGGATCGCGGTGATGTTGCGGTTTTGCCTGATCAGGGTTTTGACCGGCGCGCCCAGATATTTGCGCGCCTGCGGCAGATCATCCGCCAGCCTTTGCGTCAGGTCCGCAAGCCCGCCTTTAAGACGCCACGACCCCTGCATCCCTGAAAATCCGCGACCGCGATGCAGCTGTCCGGTCTCGTCTTCATAGGTCAAAATACCACTCGAATACTGGTCGAATTTTTCCAACCCCAACCGATCAATCAACGCGGCAATGCGCGGCTGACCCGGCCAAAACCACGCAGGGCCCATATCAAAATACCCCGCCCCATACTGCGCGGTCTTGATCCGCCCGCCAAAACGGTTGCGCGCCTCAAGCAATAGATAGTCGTGGCCTTTCGCCTCCAAACCCCGTGCCAAAGCAAGACCAGACAACCCGCCGCCGATAATCAGTGTTTTCATTTATGACACGGCTGGCGGCTTGGCAAAGCGTAAGTGACCGGTTTTTATCCAGACTTTTGCACCATCTGGGCCTGCAACCGCTCTCAACGGCTGGGATTGCGGCAGGCGCAACCATGCCCCCTGCCCAAGGTCTTCACCGGATTCGGTCACCGATCCGCTGAGCACAAGCATCTCGATCCCGCCCGCGTCGGTGTTGGTCAGGCTCGCACCCGCAGCGATCTGGCTATACGTGACCACCTCGCGGGCGTCGCGGTGCAAAAGCGCCGTTGCAACCCCGTCTTTGGGTGCCGCCAATTCGTCTGCCATCGTTTTGTGAAACTGGGTGCGATCGGACATATCAAATTGCCATAGTTTCACAAAGATTGTGCAACCCAAATCGGACCTTGGCGTGTGGGCCGTGGTCGGCGGGTTGCGCACATAGCTGCCTTGCGGGAAATCGCCGTGCTCGTCTTGGAATACACCCTCCAACACGATAAATTCCTCGCCACCGGTATGGGTATGGCGGGAAAACGCGCTTTGCGGGGCATAGCGCACGATCGTTGTCGCGCGTGCCACCTCGTCTCCGATACGGTCCAACATCCGCCGGTCCACGCCGGGCATCGGCGATGCGCGCCACGCAAGCCTGTCAGAGTGCACAACAACCCGTTTTTGAAAGTCTGCATTCATATCCATGTCTCTCTCCTGCGATGCGCCTGACAGCCGGTCACGGCTAGAGTTTCGCCAAATCCAGCGCCGCCTTTTGCAAGACCGGCAAACAGGCAATCAGACTTTTGATCGAATGCCGCTGGACCGGCGCATGGGTCGAGATCGTCGCCAATAGCCGGCCTTGCGGGTCAAGCACCGGCACCGCAATCGCGGCCATACCGGTCATGAATTCCTCGTCATCGGTCGAATACCCTTGAGTGCGGATCTCCGCTAGCGCATCGCGCAGACGGTCAGGATCAGTGATCGACCGCTCGGTGTTTGCTTGCAACGCATTGGCGGCCAAAAACCCGTTCAACATGCGCGATTGCAGCGTTGACAGATACATTTTGCCACTGGCCGTGCAACTGAACGGCACTTGCGTGCCGATCGGAAGCTGGATGCGCAGCGGCCATTTGGTTTCTACCCTGTCGAGATAGGTCATGCCTTCGCGGTCGGGGGTTGCAAGGTTACAGGTCTCGCCGATGGTTTCGGCGGCGCGCTTCAAAATCGCAAGCCGCGCTGTGCGCAGGTGTTCCGACGACATGGTATTGACCGCCAAGCGGCGCAATCGCGGCCCGGGACCGTAAGACCGCCCATCCAACCCGCGCTGCAAAAACCCCTCGGTCTCGGCGGTTTGCAACAGCCTGTGGATGGTCGGTTTTGGCAGACCAATCGCCTCGACCAATTCGGAAGGCCGGACCGCCACACCGCGGCGCGTCACCTCTTCAAGGATCAAAAGCAACCGCATGTTGGTTGGTATTTGAGCGCTGGATTGGCGCGCGTCGTCCGGCATGGCGGGTCCCTTTATCTGTCTGGCAGCAATATCAACGCAAGATCAGGCACAAGTGCAACCACAACCCACACGCATATCAACGCCACCAAGTAGGGCACCGTATATGGCAATAGCCTGAAATAAGGAACGCCAGTTACGCCAGATGCGACATATAGGTTCAATCCATAGGGCGGGGTGATAAACCCGATCGAGGCACCAACAAGAAAAATCACCGCAAAGTGGACCGGATCAATGCCCACGGACGCCGCGATCGGCGCAAGGATCGGCGCCAGAATGATCGTGACTGGCAGCGATTCAAGGATCATGCCAGAAAAGAACACAATCGCCATCGAGGTAAACAGGACCGCGTAATAGCCGCCCATGCCTGTCACAAAATCGCCGATGACCTCTTTGGCGCCCAGATCAGACAATTGCTGCTGCATCACCACCGACACCGCGATCAGTGGCGCAAGGATACCTGTGATCTGCGCCGAGCGGCTGACAATGCGCGGAATATCAAGGGCAGTGAAACCCTCGACCACAAACATCGACACCAGACTTTTGTCCTCGACGGGGGTGTCATTGTCCGATCCGATGATCTTGTTGAGCGGATAGCTGGCCATGCCGACCGCGATGCAGAACCCAACGGTCACGCCCGCTGCCTCTGTTGGCGAAAATTTACCCGTGTAGATGCCCCACAACACCAGGCCGATTGCAAAAAACCCGAGCCATGCGCCAATCGCCGTTTTCATCACCCGCAGGAATGACAGCCGGATCAAGATACCCCAGCCGTTGATCGTGCAGACGATGAAAGCGGCCAACATCATGGCAAGCACCATCAACGCACCCGGAATAATGCCCGCGATAAACAGGTCAGAAATCGGCAGGCTTAACAAAAACCCGTAGACAATAAAGATAATCGATGGCGGGATGATAATGCCGACAGTGCCGCCCGCGGCGGCTGTCGCCGCACTGAACCTTTCGTCGTAGCCGCCCTTGACCATCTCGGGGTGCAACATCGACCCGATCGTCGCCGTCGTCGCCGAATTCGACCCTGAAATCGCGGCAAACAACCCGCAAGCCCCGATCGCAGCCATTGCCAGACCACCACGTAACCAGCCCAAACACGAATAGGCAAAATCCGATAATCGCCGCGCGATCCCCGATTGGTTAATCAAATCCCCCGTCAAAATAAACAGCGGCATCGCCAATAGTGCAAAGCCGTTCTTGAACACATTCAACAACTCGCTGCCCGCATTCAGCAGTGGCAATCCGGTGACAAAACTACTGCCCACAACCCAGTAAAAGATGACCAGCAACACCGGCACACCCGTCATAAACAAAAACGTAACCCCAAGCGAGATCAGCGCGATCCATGTCCCGTCAGTCATCAGACATCCCCCCCGATAACAGCCGTTTGCACCAACACGTCACCACTGCGGTAATTGGCCCAGTCTTCCACAACAGTCCCGACCACACGCCCCGACATCAACAAAAACGCTGCGGGAATAGTGATGATGAACCACCACTGCATGATACTGTCGGTCCCCGCGACAATGGCAAAATTATCGGCACTATTGGCCGCGATGCGCAATGTTGTGGACACAACAATCCAGCAAAATCCGAACCATAGTATCGCATCCGTGGTCAGCGCGATCAATTGTCGCTCTCGGGTCATCGTCATGCGGAATTCGTTAAACGACAGATGGGTGCGCAGCTTGATATTATACGAACACCCGAACCACGCCATGATCATAAACAAAAACGGCGGGATCGTGGTCGACCAAGGCACCTGATTGGAAAATACAAAGCGATCAACAACACCAGAAAAGATAATCCACGCCATTGCCAGATACATAAATACCGCAATGCCGCGCTCCCGATGCCTCTCCAAAAATGGAACCGCTTTGTAGATTTGAAAAACGATCAACCCGCCAATCAACGTCAGACCCAAGGAAAATACCCACATGCCGGGCGTATTGAAGGCCGTCTTTATCTCCCACGGGTCTTGCGAAAGAATTGCGGAAAAAATCGTCCCGATATCGGCCAAGATAGACATCCCGGCACCCCCCTTTTGATAAGTGTTGTTTCGCCACAGGCCGCCGCATTTGCGGGCTTGGGTCCGAAATCGTCGTTCAGGTCACAAGAACCGGCCCACCAAAGCAGGCCGGCTTGCGGGACCTCTTGGCTGGTTTAAGCCTTCCACCAACGGCGCGGTTCCACGTTCTCTGGCAACGTATCGCCATCGATCGTGCGGACTTCGTCATAGATTTCCTGATATGTATCCAGACCACCCGACCAGCCGTTGAGCCGCTCGCGCCATTGCGCCCACAACTGCGGTTGGAATTCCGGCGAACACATTTCCTCTGCCTTGCGGATTTCTGCGGCCGACAAGAACGCATTGCGCACGTTGTTTTTGGCAAAAATCGTGTTTGGCAGTTGTGGATCGGACTGACCAACCGTTTTCACAAGCGCTGCCTCGTTTGCCGCCTGCACATGGACTTGCGACAGATACGCCGATTCCATCACAGCATCCTGCAATTCTCCGCTAAAGCTGTCGAATACGGATGCGGACATCGCGGTATGCTCGGTGCCACAGAAGAAATTCAAGTGCACCGACTGGGACACAACCGGCGCCATATTGGCATATGCCACGGCAGACGCCCATGTTTCGGCGCCATCAATCAGGCCCTGCTTGAGGCCATCAAGGGTTTCTTCCCATGCGATAGGAACGGGGTTCAGGTTCAGCGCTTCCATGGCGATGCGGCCAAGCTGCGTGCCTGTCACGCGGTTCTTTGTGCCTGCAAGCTGGTCAATCGACGTGACTGTGTCGCGGTCTGCCCACTTCAGGCCCAACTGGATACCGCGCAGCTCTGCGTGGCTGAACAGGAATTTCAGACCGTGACGCTTTTCATAAGGATCACGCAGCAAAGCCTGCGACTTTGGCGAGTAAAGGAAATGGTATTGGTCGGCACGGTTGCGGAACATATAGGCATAATCCAGCACGTTCAGATAGGGCGCACCACCGGCCGAGTTTTGCGTGGATGCAGCAAAGATATCCGTGATGCCCTGCTGGGTTTTTTCGACACAAGACGTCTGACTGCAAATCTGGTTGTCGCCGATAAACTCGATGCGAATCTCGCCGTCGGTGCGGCTTTCGAGGTCACGCGCAAATTCCAACGCACCTGCACGCTCGATCAAAAGGTTCTGCGCGTTAAAGCCTGCGGCACCAAATTTCAGCGTGTATTTGGCGGGCTTGGCAAAGCGCTTTTCATAAGTGGATTCTGCCGCACTTGCCAAGTTTGCAAGGCTCATCGCACCACCAAAGCTGCCCGCGGCCAGCAACGTCGAGCTAAGGCCATAGCGACCCGCAACCCGAAACAGATCGCGTCGCGAAATCTGCCCTAATTTATCGTGAATTCCCATCGTATCCTCCCTAGATAGCAATTAATGAGACGTTTTGTTTCAAAAAGACTAGTATATTTCTTTTAACTTGCATAGGATTTTCTGAACAAGTTTGAAGGAGACGGGATTTTGGACGCAGATTTCATCGTTATTGGCGCGGGTTCAGCAGGCTGTGTTGTCGCAAACCGGCTCAGTGCTGACCCTGCAAACAAGGTTATTTTACTGGAAGCAGGCGGGCGCGACCTGAACCCCTGGATCCATATTCCGGTCGGATATTTCAAAACCATGCACAACCCTTCACTTGATTGGTGTTACCGCACAGAGCCGTGTTCGGGGCTGAACGGACGCGCCATTGACTGGCCGCGGGGCAAGGTTCTGGGCGGCTCATCATCGTTAAACGGCCTGCTTTATGTGCGCGGTCAGGCGCAGGATTATGACCGCTGGCGCCAGATGGGCAACGACGGCTGGGGCTGGGATGACGTGCTGCCACTGTTCAAAAAATCCGAAGATCAAGAACGCGGTGCGGATGAATTCCACGGCATCGGCGGCCCGCTCAGCGTGTCAAACATGCGTATCCAGCGCCCGATCTGCGACGCATGGGTCGCCGCCGCCCAAAAGGCCGGCTACCCGTTCAATCCGGACTATAACGGCAAGAACCAAGAAGGCGTCGGGTATTTCCAACTGACCACCAAAAAGGGCCGGCGTTGCTCGGCCGCTGTGGCCTATCTCAAGCCAATCCGCGACCGCGAAAACCTGAAAATCATCACCCATGCACAGGTTAAACATATCAATCTTGACGGCAAGCGCGCAACCGGCGTCACCTATCTTGACCGCTCTGGCAAAGAACACAGCATCACCGCGCACCGCGAAACGATTGTCTCTGCGGGGGCAATCAATTCGCCGCAACTGTTGATGCAATCAGGCATCGGCGACGCCGAACACCTGCGCGAAAATGGCATTCCACCACAACACAACCTGACCGGCGTGGGTAAAAACCTGCAAGACCACCTGCAAGCGCGGCTCGTGTTCAAATGCAACGAACCCACGCTGAACGACGAGGTCCGCAGCCTGTTCAATCAAGCCAAAATCGCGCTGAAATACGCAATGTTCCGGTCTGGCCCGATGACAATGGCCGCCAGCCTTGCGACCGGTTTTGTGAAAACCCGCCCGGGTCTTGCAACCCCCGATATCCAGTTCCATGTGCAACCGTGGTCCGCCGATAGCCCCGGTGAAGGCGTGCATCGGTTTTCCGCCTTCACCATGTCGGTCTGCCAGTTGCGCCCCGAAAGCCGCGGCGAAATCCTGCTTGATGGTCCCGACCCGCGCAGCTATCCGAAAATCCACCCCAATTACCTGTCCACTGATCTGGATTGCGCCACATTGGTGGAAGGTGTGAAAATCGCGCGACGTATCGGACGGCACGACCCGCTGACCTCAAAAATCTCCAGCGAATTCAGGCCAGACGCAAGCCTTGATCTGGATGATGATGCAGGCACGTTGGACTGGGCGCGCAATAACACTGCGTCGATCTACCACCCCACCGGCACCTGCAAAATGGGATCAGGCCCCGAGGCCGTGGTCGATCATCAGCTTCGGGTGCATGGCATTGCGGGACTGCGCGTGGCGGACTGTTCGATCATGCCCGAGATCGTCAGCGGCAATACAAACGCACCCGCAATCATGATCGGCGAGAAACTCAGCGACCTTATATTGAACCGATAAGCAAGCACGACACGCGATTGTGCCAGAGCGAAAGCCATGTTGGTGCGGCATAGCGGCCAAATCACCGCAGTGGTTGTAGTGTGTGACCAAATCATGGGATAGTGCGACGCAGCGCCCGAAGTTGCCGCAACTGCAAGGATAAAGCCACATGCCCACTGCCCCCAGCTTTGAAAAAAACTGCGACCAGTGTCCGATCCGCCATCGGGCTGTTTGTGCAACCTGTAATCCGGATGAATTGATGGAACTGTCGGACATGAAATACTATCGCAGTTTTGAGGCGGGCCAACCGATTATGTGGAGCGGCGACCGCATGGGTTTTGTCGGGACCGTCGTTGCGGGCACCGCTACGATCGAGCGGCTGATGGAAGACGGACGCAAGCAAACCATGGGGTTATTGCTGCCGTCGGATTTTATCGGCAGACCCGGGCGCGATACCGCGACATACGATGTGACGGCTGTGACCGATGTGACGCTGTGCTGTTTTCGGCGCGAAGGCTTTGAGCAGATGGTTGGCAAAACCCCGCATCTGTCGCAACGCATGTTGGAAATGGCACTCGATGAACTTGATGCAGCGCGCGAATGGATGCTGTTGCTGGGCCGCAAAACCGCGCGGGAAAAAATTGCGACTTTCCTGATGATGCTTGTGCGGCGCACCACCACCAGCCCGCAAGCGCTCAACAGCGAGGTTAAAATCGTGCTGCCACTGACCCGCGAAGCCATGGCCGATTATCTTGGGCTGACAATCGAAACCGTCAGCCGGCAGTTTTCGTCTCTGCGCAAAGAAGGCCTGATCGTACTGGACGGCAAGCGCAACCTCACGATCCCTGACAGCAACGCACTGCAAGCCGAATCCGGATCAGAAACGGCCTAATGCGCCATCAGGATCGGGATATCGGTCAGCCGCAACATATCGCGCGTCGCCCCGCCCAAGATCGCTTCGCGCAAGGGCGAGCGCCCATAGGCCCCCATCACGATCAGATCGACACCTCTTTCTTTGGCGCGGGTCAAGATTTGATGGCCGATCGATGGCTGTGACCTTGCAAGAATAGAGATATCGGCCCGCGCACCGAACCGCGCAATATACGCCGCCAGTCGTCCACCCCGATCAGACCTTTCGTGGCTATGCACCGGTGGGTCAACGATGGTGATCTCGGCCTGCCTGGCCTGCGCAATCAATGGCAGACCCGCACGGGTCGCGGCCATCGCCTGCACCCCGTCGTCCCAAGCGATCAGAATATTGGTGAAATCAACATCATGCGACCACGCAGGCGGGACCATCAAGACCGGACGGTTGGCCCCGAGGACGCTTGCCTCGAATATCAACGTATCGGCGCGATCCGAAGCCTCTTGATAGGGCGTCGGCAAAACAATCAGGTCGAAAAATCGCATGGTGTCCGAGACGAATATATCCAGACCACCGGGCAGCGTGGTGACGTTTTGCACATCCCACGCGATGTCCTCATTGGCCAGACGTTCGCGCGCGCTTGCCTCCAGCTTATTCGCAACCCCTTGGGAAAACTCGAAACTCTGCTGCACCACAAGGGCCTGTGCGCCCGCATAATAAAACCCCGGGTCGGTATCATCAACGCCGACACACAGCACATGAAGATGCGCCCCTGCTTTGCGTGCAAAGGCGATGGCACATTCAAATGCGGCTTTATCCTGCGTTGGCTCATGCAAAATCGTCGCGATAGATTTGTAGGTCATGCGGGGGGTCCTCGCGTCATTAAGTCACGCCCCACCCTAATTTGAGAAGCTTGCGTGCGTCTTTGATCTACCGCAAAGTGGGTGCTCACGGTAAATTGATCCAGATCAAGGAAACGTGATCGCCGATCGCCCAGAACGACACGGCGAACAGGTTGTCGCGACCCCTTGGTCGCGTCGTAAGAACGAGGGGTTTTCATGCTCAATTACATAAAACTGGCGGCTTTGGGACTCATTGTCCTGTTTGCCGCGATGGCTACAAATTTTGCACGCGACTTGGCATACCAAGTTCATGCGATTCTCATTATGCTGGTGGCGGCCGGCATGTTTGTCTGGGTGCTGCGCTCCACAGACGAGCCACGCGCGCTGGTTGACAGCAACGGCTATATGGACGGTGTTATCCGTGCAGGCGTCATTGCAACGGCATTCTGGGGGATCACAGGGTTTCTCGTGGGGGTCATTATTGCCTTCCAACTTGCGTATCCCGTCCTCAATCTCGACTGGGCGCAACCCTATGCAAACTTTGGCCGTCTGCGCCCGCTGCACACCAGTGCGGTGATTTTTGCCTTTGGCGGCAATGCGCTGATTATGACATCGTTTTATGTGGTCCAGCGGACCTGTGGCTCCCGGCTTTGGGGCGGCAGTCTTTCGTGGTTTGTTTTCTGGGGCTACCAGCTTTTCATCGTTCTGGCGGCAACCGGCTATGTGCTTGGCTCGACCCAGTCGAAAGAATACGCCGAGCCGGAATGGTATGTCGACATTTGGCTGACCATCGTCTGGGTCGCGTATCTGATGGTGTTCCTGGGCACGCTATTCACCCGCAAGGAACGCCACATCTATGTGGCAAACTGGTTCTATCTGGCGTTCATCGTCACCGTGGCGATGCTGCATATCCTCAATAACCTTAGCATCCCCGTGTCGATCTGGGGCAGTAAATCGGTTCAGGTTTTCTCGGGCGTGCAAGACGCGATGGTGCAGTGGTGGTATGGGCATAACGCCGTGGGCTTCTTCCTGACCGCAGGCTTCCTGGGCATGATGTATTATTTTGTGCCAAAGCAGGCCGGTCGGCCGATTTTCTCTTATAAACTCTCGATCATCCACTTCTGGGCGCTGATCTTTCTTTATATCTGGGCGGGTCCGCACCACTTGCACTATACTGCCTTGCCTGACTGGGCGACGACACTTGGTATGGTCTTCTCGATCATCCTGTGGATGCCAAGCTGGGGCGGCATGATCAACGGCCTGATGACGCTGCAAGGCGCTTGGGACAAATTGCGCACCGACCCGATCATCCGCATGATGGTCACCTCGCTGGCATTTTATGGCATGTCCACATTCGAGGGTCCGATGATGTCGATCCGCGCTGTGAACTCGTTGTCGCATTACACCGACTGGACGATCGGGCACGTGCATTCGGGCGCGCTTGGCTGGAACGGGCTGATCACTTTCAGCGCACTCTACTTTCTGACCCCGCGGCTTTGGGGGCGTGCAAAAATGTATTCGATGTCCGCGATCAACTGGCACTTCTGGTTGGCCACAATCGGGATCGTGCTTTACGCATCCTCGATGTGGGTCTCGGGGATCATGGAAGGCCTGATGTGGCGTGAAGTCGACGCACAAGGGTTCCTGGTCAACAGCTTTGCAGACACCGTAAGCGCGAAATACCCAATGTTGGTGGTCCGCGGGCTTGGTGGGGTGCTCTACCTCTCTGGCGCGGTCATCATGGTCTGGAACATGTGGATGACGATCCGTGGTGGTGAAAAAGTCACTGCGCCGGTCGGCGTTGCAACAGTATAGGAGCTTGATAAATATGGGTTTTCTCAACAAACACCAAATACTTGAACGCAGCCCGACACTTCTGCTGGTCGGCACACTTGTTGTTGTCTCCATCGGGGGGATCGTGGAAATCGCACCCTTGTTCTATCTCGAAAACACCATCGAGGATGTAGAGGGTATGCGCCCCTACTCGCCGCTGGAGCTGACGGGGCGCGATGTCTACATCCGCGAGGGGTGCTACAACTGCCACAGCCAGATGATCCGGCCCATGCGCGACGAAGTGGAACGCTACGGTCCCTATTCACTGGCCGCCGAAAGCCAGTATGACCACCCGTTCCAATGGGGGTCAAAACGGACCGGACCGGACCTCGCCCGTGTGGGCGGGCGTTACTCGGATGCATGGCATGTGGATCACCTTTCCGATCCACAATCGGTGGTCCCTGAATCGATCATGCCGCAATATGCGTTCCTGTCGGACACTGTCATCGACGGCGAATATGTGCAGGATCTGATGAAAACCAACCGTTTTGTCGGCGTGCCCTACACCGACGAGATGATCGCCCAGGCGCGCGCCGACTTTATGGCACAAGCCGATCCGGACAGCGATTACGACGGCCTGCTGGCGCGCTACCCAAAAGCGGTCGTCAGCAACTTTGACGGCCAACCCGAGCTGACCGAAATGGACGCGATGATCGCCTACCTGCAAATGCTGGGCACCTTGGTCGATTTCTCGACTTTCATCCCAGACGCAAGCCGCTAAGGAGGGCAGAGACATGGATACATATTCTTTCTTGCGCCAATTGGCCGATAGCTGGGTTCTGCTTGTGATGACCCTGTTTTTCCTCGGCACGATTGTCTGGGCCTTCCGCCCGGGCAGCCGCAAAGGCCATGCAGACACCGCGAATGTCGTGTTCCGCAATGAAACCGCCGTGAAAGATGACGCAGACCAGACACCGGAGGCAGACAAATGAGCGAACATGACAAAGAAAAAGACGTCGACAGCGAAACCGGCGTTGAAACAACCGGCCATGAATGGGACGGCATCAAAGAGCTGAACAACCCGCTGCCGCGCTGGTGGCTCTGGACGTTCTACCTCACCATCGCTTGGGGGCTGTGGTATGTGATCGCCTACCCTGCGTGGCCACTGATCAATGGCGCGACTGCGGGCTATCTTGGCTTCTCGACCCGTGCCAATGTCGCGGCCGATATCGCGGCCTTTGATGAAAAGAACGCGGATTTGCGTGCGGCCCTGACCGAAGTTGACCTGACCAAGCTGGAAGAAAACGAAGAGCTAAGCCGCTTTGCGGTGGCGGGCGGCCGGGCTGTGTTTCTGGCCAGCTGTTCGCAATGCCACGGCTCTGGTGCTGCGGGCGCAAAGGGCTATCCAAACCTGCTCGACGACGACTGGCTTTGGGGCGGCTCGATCGAAGATATCGCCTATACGGTCAACTACGGCATCCGCAACGAGATTGACCCCGATGCGCGCTGGTCCGAAATGCCCGCCTTTGGCGAGATCCTTGAAAAAGAACAAATCGATCAGGTTGTGCAATATGTCACCTCGCTGTCATCGACCGACTACGACGTCGAGCTGGCCGCATTGGGCGAGACAGTCTTTGGCGAGAATTGCAGTGCCTGCCACGGCGCTGACGGAACCGGCGAACGGGCCTTGGGCGCACCCAATCTGGCCGACGCGATCTGGCTTTATGGTGGCGACGTGGGCACATTGACCGAGACGGTGACAAACGCCCGCTTTGGCGTGATGCCGCCTTGGGGCACGCGCCTGTCCCCGTCCGAAGTGAATGCCGTGGCCGCATATGTGCACCAGCTTGGTGGTGGCGAATAGGCTGACATCGCCTCAAGAGACGTTTGCGCAGGCATCTTTGCGCAAACCGGTCCCGCCTCTGGCCTGTTCGCGCAATCCAGAGGTGGGATTTTCTGTCTTGACCCACATCAAGGACGGTGATCCTCGGGCCCAATAGCCCTATACTGCGGACGGATTTGGAATCGATATGAGCACTGAAACGCCCCCGAAATTATTTGCCGCCCAAGAACCCATCTTCCCGCGCAGGGTCAAAGGGTTCTACCGGACGTTCAAGTGGTGGATCATGGCCGTGACGCTGGGGATATACTATCTCACGCCTTGGCTACGCTGGGATCGTGGCCCCGCCCTGCCCGACCAGGCCGTTCTGCTCGACCTTGCCAACCGCCGTTTCTATTTCTTCTGGATCGAAATCTGGCCCTACGAGTTCTATTTTGTTGCCGGGCTTTTGATCATGGCGGGGCTCGGGCTGTTTTTGTTCACCTCGGCGTTAGGGCGCGTCTGGTGCGGCTATACCTGTCCGCAAACTGTCTGGACCGATCTTTTTGTCCTTGTCGAACGCTGGATAGAAGGTGACCGCAACGCGCGCGTCCGCCTGTGGAAAGCCTCTTGGAGCCTGCACAAGTGGCGGCTACGATTGACAAAATGGGCGGTTTGGCTGGGTATTGCTGTGGCCACAGGTGGGGCATGGGTGTTTTACTTTACCGACGCTCCCACCTTGGCGCGCAACCTGATCGCCGGCACCGCCCACCCCATCGCCTATTCGACCATTGCAATTCTGACAGCCACCACATTCATTTTTGGCGGTTTCATGCGCGAACAGGTTTGCATCTACATGTGCCCTTGGCCCCGCATCCAAGGGGCGATGATGGACAATGACACGCTGACAGTGGGCTACCGCGAATGGCGCGGCGAACCGCGTGGCAAAAAGCGCATTGAGGGGGCGGGCGACTGCATCGACTGCATGGCTTGCGTGAACGTCTGCCCGATGGGGATCGACATTCGCGATGGCCAACAAATGGAATGTATCACTTGCGCGTTGTGCATCGATGCCTGCGACGACGTGATGGACAAAATCGGCAAACCGCGCGGCTTGATCGACTACCTTGCGCTATCCGACGAGCCTGCCGAGCGCGGCGGCAAACCACCCAAAGCGGTCTGGAAACATATCACGCGGCCGCGCACGATCATCTACACCGCAATGTGGTCGCTGATCGGCTTTGCCCTGATCTTTGCTCTGTTTATTCGCCCCGAAATCGACCTGACCGTCGAGGCCGTGCGCAACCCGACCTATATCACCCTGTCGGATGGCTCTGTGCGCAACACCTACACCATGCGGCTGCGCAACAAACATGGCGAGCCGCGCGATTTCCGCGTCTCGCTGACATCCGACGCCGTGCTGCGCCTTTCGCTTGAAGGACAACCCAGCACCCATGTCACAGTGCCTGCAGACAGCTCTTTCCTACAGCGGGTCTATGTCACCGCCCGCCCGCAAGACCCCGCCGCCAAAGTCGACGCCACCGACCTGCGCTTTTGGGTCGAAGACGTGATCAGCGGCGAACGGGCCTACCGCGACAACACATTCAACGGAAAGGCACCACAATGACCACCGCGACCAAAGGAAAAATGACCGGCTGGAAATTCCTCGGAATCATGGTCATTGGCTTCGGGATCATCATCTCGGTCAACCTGACACTGGCCTATCAAGCCGTCGCCACCTTCCCCGGGCTGGAAACACAAAACTCTTATGTCACCAGCCAGTCCTTTGACGCCGACCGCGCCGCCCAGCTTGCACTGGACTGGGATGCGCAGGTCCGCATTCAGGCCGGTCAACTACGCCTGAGTTTCCGCAAGGATGGGCTGCCGGTGGAACCCGAAATCGTATCCGCGGTGCTTGGGCGCGCCACCAATGTGGCCTCCGACCAAACCCCGACCCTTGTATTTGACGGGGCCGATTTTGTGGCACCCGTCGATCTTGCGGGCGGAAACTGGAACCTGCGGCTTGTTGCAAAATCCGCTGATGGCACACAATTTCGTCAGCGCATGATCGTCGAGATCGATAAATGATACCCCCCCTCTGCGCGCCTGCCAAAGCTCTGGGCCACTATGGCTGACACGGTTATTCTGTCACTGCCGGGCATTCACTGCGCCGGCTGCATCGGCGCGGTCGAGCGGACGTTGACGGGCACAAAAGGCGTCACCGCCGCGCGTGTGAACCTGAGCCGCAAGCGGGTCACAATCGACGTCAACGGCATCACCCCCGACCCGCTGATCGCAGCGCTGGCACAGGCAGGTTACGAGGCGCACGCGCTTGATGCGGCGATGCTCACCTCGGTGGACACGGACGCAAAGGGCCGGATGCTGCTGGTGCGCCTGGGCGTCGCGGGCTTTGCGATGATGAACGTCATGCTGTTCTCGGTCGCGGTCTGGTCGGGGGCGGCGCTTGCGACCCAACAGATGTTCCACTGGATATCCGCGCTGATCGCGGTGCCGGCACTGCTGTTTTCGGCGCAGGTATTTTTCCAGAATGCATGGGTGGCGCTGCGGGTCAGACGGTTGAACATGGATGTGCCGATTTCATTGGCAATCATCCTTGCCGCAGGGCTTTCGGTCTATGAAACCTCGATTGGCGGTGACGCGGTCTATTTTGACGCAGCCTTGTCACTGACCTTCTTTTTGCTGATCGGGCGCTACCTTGACCACCGCACGCGCATCGCGGCCCGCTCGGCAGCCCAGGAACTTAGCGCGTTGGCCAGCCCCGATGCGCTGCTTGTAACAGGTGACACGACCCGCACCATACCGGTAAGCGACCTTGCTATCGGTGATCTGATCCGCGTCAAAGCCGGCATGAGAGTGCCGGTAGACGGGCAAATCACCCAAGGCACATCAGACACCGACAGGTCATTCCTGACCGGCGAAAGCCTCCCTGTTCAAGTCCACGCAGGCAGTGACATTGCGGCAGGCGAGGTCAATCTCACCGGCCCGTTCACCCTGCGCGTCACCCGGGTGGGCGAGGACACCACGCTGGCGCGCATGGCACGGCTGGTCGAACATGCCGAAGGGGCGCGCAACAAATACACCGCCCTTGCAGACCGTGCGGCACAAATCTACGCGCCCGCCGTGCATGTGCTGGCGCTGGTCACATTCATCGGTTGGCTGGTGCTGTCCGCGGATGCGGCGCTTGCTTTGAACATCGCGATTTCAGTGTTGATCATCACCTGCCCCTGCGCATTGGGTCTGGCTGTCCCCGCCGTGATGACGGCGGCAACAGGCCGGTTGTTCCGGCGCGGGCTACTGGTCAAAAACGGCACCGCACTGGAACGGCTGGCCGAGATTGATGTGGTGGTCTTTGACAAAACCGGCACCCTGACCGAGGGACATGCGCGGATCGATACCGCCGCGCTGGACCCGACCCAACTTTCGGTTCTGGCGGCCCTCGCGCAGGCCTCGCACCATCCGGTGTCGCGCGCCATCGCCGCAGCGCTTCCCGCCACCTTGCACCCCGCTGAGCTGACAGAGATCAGCGAACATGCGGGTTTGGGCGTCATGGGGCTTTGGCGCGGGACCCCCGTGCGTTTGGGGCGCAGCGATTGGGTCGGGGCGGCCACATCACCTGCATTGCAAATCGGCGACGCGCCCGCCATCCCGCTTGTCTTTTCCGAAAGCTTGCGCGCAGGGGCCGCAGATACCGTCGCCCGCCTGCAATCACGCGGCACGCCCGTGCATATCTTCTCTGGCGATAGCCAAACCGCCGTCTCTGCGCTGGCCGAAAAACTTGGGGTCACACAGGCGCACGCGCAAATGATGCCCGACGACAAGCTAAGCGCCATCAAAGCACTGTCAGATGCGGGCAAAAAAGTCCTTATGATCGGCGACGGCCTGAACGATACAGCCGCACTGGCGCAGGCCTATGCGTCCATTTCACCCGCATCGGCACTGGATGCATCGCGGGCGGCATCCGATATCGTGCTGTTGGGGCGCAGCCTCGCCGACATTCCGGATGCCATTGATACCGCCAGATCGGCCCGTGCGCGGGTGCTTGAAAACTTTACAATCGCGGCAGGCTACAATGTGATCGCCGTGCCTGTCGCGATTTTGGGCTATGCATCGCCACTGGCCGCCGCCATCGCGATGTCGGCCTCGTCCATCACTGTATTATTGAACGCCCTGCGGGTAAGGTAGCGCCATGAATGTCTTGATAATCCTGATCCCCGCCTCGTTGATCCTTGCTTGCCTTGGGCTGGCGGGGTTCTTGTGGACCCTGCGGCACTCGCAATACGACGATCTTGACGGGGACGCCTGGCGTATCTTGATGGAAGATGACCACATCAATGATGACAGTGAACCGAAGACGTAAAAAAAGGGCAGATTTCTCTGCCCTTCTCTTTCACTAATCTGGGACATGCGAGGGCATGCCCGCTTGGGAATGCACGCCCGATTAGTTGAAGTTGTAAACCACCGAAACACCAAAGATGTTTTCCGCGTCCGAGAATGTGTCGTCGGATGCGTCGTTAAAGTTGGTTGTGTAGGATGTGCGCATCACAAGCGTATCTGTCAAAGCCACGTTCAATGCCAAATCGTTGGTCACTGTTGTCGCTGTTTCAGAATAGATCACGTCTGTGTCGTTGGTCACATATGTTGTGTCTGTCAGGCTCTTGAAGAGGTTGGACGAAACAGACGCAGCTGCTTCTGAAATTTCACCGCCACCAACAATATTCGCAGCACGGTAACCAGGGCCCGCCTGAACCGACCACTGTGTGTCGGCAGAGTTAAAGATGCGGTAACCAAGGCCGGCACCGACAAAGATGTCCTGCTCGTATTCGCCAACTGTTGTGGACAGTTTGTCGAACGATGCGTTTGCTTTTGCATAAGCAAACAATGTGTCGTTGAAATCACGACGGTAGTCGAGACCAACCTGCAATGTGTTCTCTGTCTCTACGCCGTCTTCAACGCCGTAAACGAATGCCGCAGTGACATCGATGCCGTTGACGCCATCGAATGTACCGTAACGCAGACCAACACCAACGTCAGACGATGTTTCACCATCGTTCGATGAAGATGTGCCGCGCAAAGACAGCGAGCCGTAAGAGCCGATCTGGCGGCCCTCGTTGCCGAAACGGCCAATATCGCGCTCGGCTGCGTCAGAAATGGCATCTTCGATATCCTCAACGGCAGTGTCTGCTGCACCGTCGTTTGCAAATGCTGTTACTTGCGCGTTTGCCGCGACAGCGACGAAACCGCTGATTGCAGCGATGATAAATACATTGGTCTTCATGGGTCATTCCTCTCCCAAAGAAGGTGACCCGCACTTGTCACAAGAACGGGGGCATCTCTGCCAAGGACGGATTTAAACCCAGCCTATAGATAAGTAAAATTCGAAATAATCATGCTTAAGACAAGTTTCGCTTGTGTATAAGCTCAATCCCGCCGGTCCGGAACGGCCCCTGGATTCTCACTGATCGCACGCAGCTGATCTAGCACCGCCTCACCATCGGTTTCCGCATTTTGGCCAATTTTTGCGGTAACATCGATCGCAGCGTTTAAAATAACGGGGTCCAGATCCTCTCGCCACACAGCCCAGACCGGATAGGGAAAGGCAGGCGCGTCCGGCACAAGATGCAACTGCCCGCTGTCGAGATACTTTTTGACATAGCGCGCAGGCAGATAGGCGGCAGCCTGCCGGTTGATCACATATTCAGCCACCATCGCCCCCAAGGCAAAGGTCATACCGGGGTTGGTCAGTTCCGGAAAAAACGCCGCATGGGCGCTCACAAATTCCGGTCCCCAGTCGACAAACACGTATCGGTCGCCTACCTCCAGCGTCGGATCTGGCCAGGACGCCACCAACACCAGATCCTCTTCCATGACCTTCTCGACCGCCAGACCCGGGCGCAATTGCGGCATATACAACAGGCCCAACTGGATCGTGCCCTCGATCAGGAAGCGGGTCAAACGATCAGGCATCCCGATCTCGGCGCGCAAATTGAGGTCGGGCATATGCGCCTGCAACCCGTCCAGCAAACGAAAGCCAAGCCGCGGCCACAGCGAATATTGCGCGCCAATCGTCAAGCTGCGTGTGAACCCTTCAGGGATCGCGATTTGCTGCCGCGCCTCCTCCCACATCCGGATCATCGACAGGGCATAGCTTTCGAACTCACGACCCGCAGAGGTCAATTCGGCCCCCGCTTTCGAGCGGCTGAATAACGGCTTGCCTAAAGTGTCTTCCAAACGCTGCACACGCAGCGATACAGCAGATTGCGTGACATAAAGCCGGTCAGATGCCGCAACGAACGAGCCCGTCGCGGCAACTTCCAAAAACGTCTTGAGCAATGTGATATCCATAGCACCGTTCTGGCAGGAAGCCCCCCATTCGCCAAACAAAAACCGCTCAAGCGTTTCAAATGAGGTCAGTGGCGAGCGCAATCGCAAACGCGTCAGGGTTTGCTGTTGGTCCCCAAAAATGGCCTCGCGTCAACGGGTTGCTGTCAGACGAATGCGAACTCGTCTGTACTGTATGCGGCGGTTCCAGCCCATTGATTTGATGTGTTCCTGACGCGT
>TARA_R110002167_G_scaffold39952_5_pt1 | contig 35747 bp, 31 predicted proteins | sample TARA_R110002167 | Tara Oceans TARA_R110002167 (sample SAMEA4398238) | marine metagenome | biome: Polar Biome; feature: [MES] marine water layer (ENVO:01000295) within the mesopelagic zone...; material: water (ENVO:00002006), including particulate matter (ENVO:01000060) such as......
ATTGTTATTTCTGTCAGATGTAATTTGCCATTAAACATTCCGGTTGTTATCAACTTTATTGTTATGGCCCATTTCATAATAATTATATTACGTTCAACTTTAATTACACCATAACGTTATTGCTTCCAAATCTATCAAAAATAGCTTTATCCAATTCTTCTCTATGATCTGGATGCGCAACATCCCTTAATGCTTCTGCTCGTTGTTTTAGCGTTTTACCAAACAACTTGGCAACACCATATTCAGTGGCCACAAATCTTGCATGGGCCCTGGTTGTTACAACTCCTGCTCCTGGTTTTAACGCTGGAACGATTTTTGAGACACCTTTTAACGTTGTTGCCGTTATTGCAATAATTGGCTTTCCTCCTTTAGATAAGGCAGCTCCTCGCATAAAATCCATTTGTCCACCAACACCTGAGAACATTCTTGTGCCTATGGAATCTGCACAGACTTGTCCGGTAAAGTCTATTTCAATTGCCGAGTTAATGGCCGTTACTTTTGGATTTTGACGAATGATAGCCGTATCATTAACATAGGCAATATCCAACATTTCAATTTCTGGGTTGTCATCCATAAAATCATATAAACGGCGCGTACCCATTGCAAACCCAGAAACGATTTTATAAGGATTTATCTTTTTTTGTGAACCATTTACAATGCCTTTTTCCACTAAATCCACAATGCCTTCAGAGAACATTTCGGTATGGACCCCTAAATTTTTATGGTTTGTTAAGTACGTTAATACGGCATTTGGAATGCCACCAATACCCATTTGAAGTGTTGCCCCATCATCGATAATTCCAGCAATATTTTTTCCAATTGCTTTCTCTTCCTCTGATGGTTCTACAAATTTCATTTCATGAATGTCTTCTTCAACCAATACGCAAGCACTAAATTTGTTTAAATGAACCAAGGCATCACCAAAAGTACGAGGCATTTTAGGATTGATTTGAGCAATGACTTTTTTACTGTTTTCAATTGCTGAAATTACTATATCTACAGAAACCCCTAAAGAACAGAATCCGTGTTTATCAGGTGGTGAAACATTTACCAAAACCACATCCAAGTCCATATATCCTTCACGGAACAAACTTGGGATATCACTCAAGAAAATAGGGATGTAATCAACGGTGTCTCCTACCAATCTCCTTACATTTCCACCGATAAAGAAAGCACTTGTATGGAAACTTTCTCTTAACCCTGGAGCAGCATATCCACATTCCCCTTCGGTATGCAAGTGACAAATTTCAACTTTTTTAAGTTCTGGTGCACGTGCTACCATGGCTTTAATTAATGTTTGAGGTGTTGCTGACCCCCCCTGAATCAATACTCTGTTACCTGACTTTATAAGCTTAACAGCTTCAGAAGCTGACATTACATTTGGAATTTTCATTTTAAAAAATTTTAATTTGTATGTGTTTTCATTTAATCAATAATCAATTTTTACCCTAAAAAACTTAAAATAATACCTGCGGCAATGGCAGAGCCAATAACGCCTGCAACGTTTGGTGCCATAGCGTGCATTAATAAATAATTTTGTGGATCAGCTTTTAGTCCTTCTGCATGTACTACTCTAGCACTATCTGGAACGGCAGAAACCCCTGCGGCTCCAATAAGTGGGTTAAGTTTATCGCCATCTTTAAGAAACAGGTTCATGAATTTTGCAAAAAACAAACCACCCATAGTTGCAATAACAAATGATATAGCTCCTAATCCAAATATCATCATAGAATCTTTGGTGATAAAAATATCTGCTTGTGTTGATGCCCCTACAGTTACTCCTAAAAGAATAGTAACAATATCTATTAGTTTGGTACGTGCTGTATCTGCAAGCCGTTCTGTTCTGCCAGATTCTTTTAATAAATTTCCAAAAAACAGCATCCCCAATAAAGGCAAAGCACTAGGCGATATGAAGGTAGTTAGCAATAATGCCACCACAGGGAAAATCATTTTCTCTTTTTGTGATACCGCTCTTGGGGGTTTCATTCTAATTAATCGTTCTTTCTTTGAAGTTAACAACTTCATTATTGGTGGTTGAATTACTGGAACCAAGGCCATATAAGAATAGGCCGCTATAGCAATAGGGCCTATTAAGTTTTTTACTGTTGTGCCATCTGGCAATATATTTACACCATTAGCTAATTTAGATGAAAGGAAAATAGCTGTAGGGCCATCGGCTCCACCAATAATTCCTATTGCTCCAGCTTCTGGAAGGTTAAACCCCAAATAAAGAGCTCCTAAAAAGGTTCCAAAAACACCTATTTGTGCTGCTGCACCTAAAAGCATTAATTTAGGGTTTGCTATAAGTGACGAGAAATCGGTCATAGCTCCAATTCCTAAAAAGATCAGGGGTGGGTAAACGCCCTTTACCACTCCAAAATATAGGTAATTTAAAACCGATCCTGTCTCATAAATGCCTGTCTGATACCCTGCAACAAATGGAATATTACCTATAATTACACCCGTACCAATAGGAATTAACAATAGGGGTTCGTAATCAAATTTAATTCCCAGATATATAAATACAATCCCAATTAAAATCATAATTAAATTACCGGATTCAGCATTTGCAAAACCTGTGTAGTGATAAAATTGTTTTATACCATCAACCGCCTCAGAAACAAAGCTTTTTTCGATGGTTTTATCAGTTTTATAAACTGATGTAGATTCTATGGTATTTGTTGAATTTGAATTAAACCCAAGAACAGGTTTGATAAAAATAATCAGTGATAAAACTCCAAATATTAGTATTACTTTCTTCATTTTTTTCTGTTTTGGCCACTTCAAAGCATATAACGAACGAACAATCTTTTAAAAAGACTTCTTTTACTTGAAATGACATTGCTGATTTTATTCTAATTCCACCATTACTTCACCTTGTAAAACTTGTTGCCCAACTTTAACATTTACAGCTGTAACAACGCCTGGTTTTTCTGAAACAATACTGTTTTCCATTTTCATGGCTTCAAGAACCAATACTAAATGGTTCTCTTTAATGGTGTCACCCACTTTTACATTAAGAGATAGTATGACCCCAGGTATTGGTGCTGATATTTTGGTTTTTGATGATGAGCTTGGATTTACTTTTATAGGTTCAACAGCAGCAGCCTTAGTCGGCTTACGAACCAGCGTTGGAGTTTTGGATGTTTTTATTTCTTCTTTCATTTTTACGGAATAACTAGTTCCGTTTACCTCCAAATCTATCGTGTTGTTTTCCTGTGAAACAATTTTAACACTATAGCTGTTCTCGTTTATTTTGAATGTGAAATTTTTCATGGTTTATAGTATTTTTATAAGATTTTTAAAAAAGAACTCATTTAAACTTTCTGCGGTTAAGCGAAAATTAGACATTTTTTGACCATTTGAAGTGTTTTTTGAGTTGCATAGCAGTGCTACGGAAGAAGAAAAAGACAAAAAATGGATAAAAAAGGGCAATTTTTTAGCAAATGGAAAAAGTTTAAATGAGTTCAAAATCTAAAGCCTTTTATTGTATGCACCGTATATTTTAGAGCTCCAGGGAGAATATAACTTTCTGGCTTGCTTAATGGTTAATATAGCATTTTCATTATCATGTTTTACATCAAGATACATATGGATGGCAACAGAAATGGCCGCTGCTATTTCTCCAGTAAATTCCTCATTGACCATCTTGATTTCTTTTGCATCCTTATCCGGTCTTTTAGTAATTATTTTATATACATAAAGCATGATTGGTAATCCGTATTTAAAAAAAACGGTTAAAAGCAGTAATCCGCTAAAAACAATTAATAGTCCTGTGATTAGGATGATATATCCTTCGCTTAATGTATCGGTGTATAATAATATGTGCATCATTATAATGGAATATTTGAATGTTTTTTAGGTGGATTCACCTCTTTCTTATTAACTAATAACTCTAAAGCTCTAATAATTCTAAACCTTGTATTTCGTGGCTCGATAACATCATCAATAAAACCATATTTTGCAGCTACATAGGGGTTAGCAAACTTGGTGGTATACTCATGTTCCTTTTCTTCTATATAATGCAGTTTTTCATCGGCATCTTCAATTTTACTAATGTTGGACCCTTCTAAAACCTCTACTGCACCTTTAGCGCCCATAACAGCGATTTCTGCTGTTGGCCATGCATAATTTAAATCACCTCTCAGCTGTTTACAACTCATTACATCATGAGCGCCTCCATACGATTTACGAAGGGTAATGGTCACTTTAGGAACGGTAGCTTCTCCATAAGCAAATAATAATTTAGCTCCGTGTAAAATAATACCTGCATATTCCTGTCCTGTTCCTGGCAAGAACCCGGGCACATCCACTAAAGTGACAATAGGAATATTAAAAGCATCACAAAAACGAACAAATCTAGCTGCCTTTCTTGATGATTCACAGTCTAAAACACCTGCGTAGTATTTGGGTTGATTTGCAACAATGCCCACAGATCGGCCATTAAAACGAGCAAAACCAACTACAATATTTTTAGCATAATTTCTATGGACTTCCAAAAATTCCCCATTATCGGTAATGGTTGAAATAACATCAAGAATGTCATAAGGTTGGTTTGTGTTTTCAGGAATAATCGAATTTAAGATATCATCTAATCTATCAATAGGATCAGATGTTGTAATTGTTGGTGGGTCTTCAAGGTTATTTGAAGGTAAGTAGCTTAATAGTTTTCTAATAAGCAACAAGTTTTCTTCGTCATCTTCCGCTAAAAAATGAGACACTCCAGATTTTGTGGAATGAATAATGGCCCCGCCCAATTGTTCGGTTGTAACCACTTCGCCTGTTACGGCTTGCACTACCTTTGGCCCCGTTACAAACATATAACTTGTTTGGTCGGTCATAATGGTAAAATCGGTTAAAGCAGGTGAATACACAGCTCCACCGGCACAAGGCCCTAAAATGGAAGAAATTTGTGGAATGACTCCAGATGCCATGATATTTCTTTGGAAAATCTCGGCATACCCAGCAAGCGATCTTACACCTTCTTGGATACGTGCCCCTCCACTATCATTAAGTCCAATTACCGGAACCCCAATTTTCATTGCCATATCCATTACTTTGCAAATTTTCAAGGCATAAGTCTCAGAAAGCGACCCACCAAATACAGTAAAATCTTGTGAGAACACGTAAACAATTCTACCATCAATAGTTCCATGACCTGTTATAACTCCATCAGATAAAAAGATTTGCTTATCTAACCCAAATGATTTTGTTCTATGGGTAACAAACATATCAAACTCTTCAAAACTATCATCATCCAAAAGAATTTCTATTCTTTCCCGAGCTGTCAATTTTCCTTTGGCATGCTGGGAATCTATGCGTCTTTCACCGCCGCCTAACTTTGCTTTAGTTCTTTTTTCAATAAGCTCATTAATTTTATCTTGATTTGCCATAAGTTTATGTTTTTGCCTATTTTTTCCTTTAATTCAATATTATTCTTGTTTTGAACAAAGCTCTGTAAGAACTCCTTGTGTTGCCTTTGGATGTAGAAAACCAATGTTCAAACCTTCGGCGCCCTTTCTTGATTCTTTATCAATTAGGGCAACGCCTCTTTCCTCTGCCAGTTTTAAAGCTTCAGTGGCATTGTTTACTGCAAATGCTATATGATGAAGACCTTGTCCTTTTTTGGAAATATACTTTCCAATAGGACCATCTGGCGAGGTACTTTCCAATAATTCAATTTTTGTGCCTCCTACCAAAAAAAAGGCTGTTTTAACTTTTTGGTCAACAACCTCTTCAATAGAATAACATGTCATTCCTAAAACATCTTCATAATACTTGATTGATTCGTCTAAATTTTCAACTGCAATCCCTATGTGTTCTATGTGAGAAATATTCATGACTAATATGTTTATTTTAATTTTATCTTTAAATATATGTGTCAAAATTAGAGTATGACTATTTTTTAATATATGACTGAAGTCATAATAATTAGACTATTTTCATGTAATTATTAACTATAACGTAATAGTAACATGGTGTTTATGTTTTAAATCTACCAAACAAATAATCTTATATTTGATATATGCTTTTAACCAAATCATTTTTTCAGATTAATAGAATCCCTCTTCTACTTGCGTTAACAAGTTTGTTGTTTTATTTTTCGTTTGCTTACGATTTAGAAAGAACAGATTATATAAAGCTTGTCATGCTTTATTCGGCATTGTTCTTTTTATTTTACAAACTCATACAGATCAATAGATACAATCTCTCATTTTTGACCATCATAGCATTTGCTTTTAGGATCGTTTTTCTAATGGCCATTCCAAATCTATCACAAGATTTTTATCGCTTTATCTGGGACGGACGCATGATTCTTGAAGGGTTTAATCCCTATTTATACACACCAGAATCCTTTGTTTTAAATGGTGTTTTCCCCATACATCAAGCCCAAGAATTATATAACGGTATGGGCGTTTTGAATGGAAGCCATTTTACAAATTATCCACCTATTAATCAACTTTGTTTTGTAATTGCAGGGGTTTTTGCCGGAAAAAGTATTTTAGGTTCGGCTATTGTTTTGCGCCTAATTATTATAGCTGCCGATTTTGGAACGCTCTATTTTGGAAAAAAACTGCTCGAAAAACTTGATACTCCCAACCATGTTATTTTTTGGTATATACTTAATCCATTTATCATTATAGAGCTTACGGGAAACTTGCATTTTGAAGGCGTTATGATATTTTTTTTAATTTGGAGTTTATATTTATCTCATATAGGAAAATGGAAATATGCTGCCATAGTTTTGGCATGCTCTATATCCGTAAAATTAATTCCGCTTATATTTTTGCCCTTATTTTTTCAAAAGCTAAATCGGAAAAATAGTATTGTGTTTTACACATTGGTTGGTTTGATGACCATTGTTCTTTTTGCTCCTTTTTATTCTGCCCAATTTATAACAAATTATATGCAAACCGTTGCCCTATGGTTTCAAGATTTTGAGTTTAATGCCAGTTTATACTACATAGCTAGAGAAATAGGATATCTGTTAACAGGTTATAATGAGATTGGCATCATTGGGAAAAGCATTCCGATAATCGTTATTTTATTCGTTCTTCTTATCGCTTTTTTTAGAAAAAACAAAACCACCATCGAATTGATAACAAGTATGTTGTTTGTGTTATCGTTTTACTATTTTACAAGTACTACGGTACATCCTTGGTATATTGCAACCCTTTTAATATTATCAATATTCACGAGGTATAAATTTCCTTTAGTTTGGAGTTTTGTAGCCATATTAAGCTATTTAGCATATGCCAACCCAAATAATACAGAAAACCTTTGGATTATTGGTGTTGAATATGCCTGTGTTTATAGCATATTTATTTGGGAAGTCATTTTAAACAGAAAAGCTATGGTTTTAAAATCATAGCTTTTCATTTATTTTTCAAAAATAGCATCCAGTTTTTTAAAGCATTTGAATTCCAGTAAATATCCATTTGGATCTTTTACAAAAAATGACATATGCTCTCCTTGTTCTCCTTTTAGATAGGTTGATTCGGTTACTAAATCCAACTTTAAACCTTGAAGTTTTGCGTAAATTTTTTTCCATGTACCAAAGTCCACAATAACACCAAAATGAAATGATGGTAATATTTTACCTTCAAAGATATAATTAGGATTATTAAAACTGAATTTCGCTTTTATAAATGTTAATTGATGACCAAATAAATTTACGTCAATCCAATTTTGTGCATTTCTCCCAAAAGTAGCACCAATGTTTTCTGTATAAAAATTTTTAGTTTCTTTTATACTTAAACACGGCAATGACATGTGAAACGGTGTGTTCATAGCAATAGTATTACAGCGGTTTTAGGCTTTCTATTCTGTAAATTACAAAATCTTCCTCAGAATCTTCAATTACTTCAACAAAAGATACTCTAAATGATTTGCCAACTAGACTTTTGTCATTTTTCAAATCAAATTGCTTCAATGCTCTTGGGTGGACTTCTTCAAAAATCATGTCTTCCCCACTTTCAAACAAAAACTTAAAATAACCGTCTTTGTATGATAAAAAAACAGCTTCAATCATTTCGCTTTATTATTAATCCAAATCCATTTCTTCCGATTCTTCATCGGCTTCTATCTCTGGATCCTGGATAGCATCTGGATCATCATCATCAAAATCTTCATAATCATCCTCATCATAATTCTCCATAGTCTTTACTAATTTGGTACTTACCTTTATGAGGTATTTAGTGTCTTCAGTATTAACTTCAACAGCTTCAACCAGTTCATTTTTAGCGTTTCTAAAGGTTATAATATGCTCTTCATCATAACCATCGGGATATTTTTCAACCAACAGGCCTAAAATTTCAGGAGTTAGTTTTTTAAAGTCTACGATAACACGTTTAAGGTTGTCTCTTTTATTCATAATTACATATCTAATAAGTAGGCAAAAATAAGCGGAGCAACAATGGTTGCATCACTTTCAATTATAAATTTTGGTGTATTAATATCCAGTTTTCCCCAAGTTATTTTTTCATTTGGTACAGCACCAGAATACGATCCATAACTTGTTGTTGAGTCACTTATTTGGCAAAAATAACTCCAAAATGGCGTGTCTGTTCGTTCCATATCTTGGTATAACATGGGTACAACACATATAGGAAAATCACCCGCTATACCACCTCCAATTTGAAAAAAACCAATACCATTTTTTGAATTATCGGTATACCAATCCGCCAAAAAAGCCATGTATTCAATGCCCGATTTCATAGTACTTGCTTTAAGTTCGCCTTTTAGTACATAGCTTGCAAATATATTTCCCATTGTACTATCTTCCCATCCAGGAACAATTATAGGTAAATTTTTCTTTGCGGCAGCATACATCCATGAGTCTTTTAAATCGATTTCATAATAGTCTTCAAGCACACCAGATAATAACATTTTATACATAAACTCATGAGGCAAATAGCGTTCTCCCTTATCATCAGCATCTTTCCATATTTTAAAAATATGTTGTTGCAATCGTCTAAAAGCTTCGTGTTCTGGAATACAAGTATCTGTCACCCGATTTAATCCTTGTTCAAGTAAATCCCATTCTTCTTGAGGCGTTAAATCGCGATAATTAGGCACCCGTTTGTAATGTGAATGTGCCACAAGATTCATAATATCTTCTTCGAGATTTGCTCCCGTACATGAAATAATTTGAACTTTATCTTGGCGTATCATTTCTGCAAAAATCTTCCCTATTTCAGCCGTACTCATGGCTCCTGCAAGCGACACTAACATTTTAGAACCTTGGTTTAATTGCGCTTCATAGGCCTTTGCCGCATCAACAACGGTGGCTGCATTAAAATGCAAATAATAGTTCTCAATAAAATTGGAAATTGCGCCCTTAGTATTCTTCATCATCATCAAATTTAGAATTATTGTTTTTTTGATTTATACCTTCATGTGAATTATCATAGTCATCATCAATATTTTCTTCCACAAACTTATAACTTAACATTTTATTATAAAGTCTTGCAGCTAAAAAATCTGATGATGCATTAGAACTGTTTGGACATAGGCCAACCAAATCGAACCCTACAACATTTTTTTCTTGAAATAATTTGTTTAAAAATTCCAAAGTTTCATACCAAAACAATCCGCCTGGCTCTGGATTGGCAACCGATGTCATGATTGAAATATCTAAAGCCGACAAATCAAATGTAACATATACATTATCTGTCATCTGGTCGATGGCAGAATCCATCCACGTATCATCAACAGCCATATCATGTGCAAAATAGATTTTCTCTTCGTCCACCACTGTTTTTTCCATGATATTCATAGAACGAATGCCTACTTGAATGAGGTTCGTGTTTTGACTTGCTTCATAAAGTGCACACTTTTGGTGCAAAGAAGTGCCCTGATAGGTTTTTAATAAGTTTGCATGTGCATCAATGTGAAGCACCGTTAAACTGTTAAAACATTCATTAAAAGCGCGAATAGCGCCAATAGATATGGCGTGATTGCCACCAATAAGCGTAACAAACTTATTCTTTTTTATATATTTTTTTGCCGATTGATGCACAGCATTAACCATAACATCTGCCGATGCCGTTTCTAATACAGAATCTGCTAAAAACACCCCTTGTTGATACACTTCGGTATCTGTTTCAACATCGTAAATGGTTATGTTCTCTGATGCATTTAAAAAAGCTTCTGGGCCTTTTTTAGCTCCTTTCCCAAAAGGAGATGTTCCCTCATAAGGAACTGGAATTAATACAATTTTTGATTGCTCTAACTTAGAAAATTCTTCTGGAATTCCTGCGTACGTTTTATTGTCCATTATAACCTAAAATTTTAAGTAAGTCTTCACTTTTTTGTTCTTCACTAAATAATTCTTGAGTAAGATTTCCTTGCTCGTCCCTATCAATTAAAATATGTTTTGGAGCAGGAATTAAGCAATGCTGTAATCCGCCAAAACCACCAATGGTTTCTTGATACGCCCCCGTATTAAAAAAGCCAATATACAACGGCTTTTCCCTATTATATTTTGGCAAATAAATAGCGTTCATATGTTGCTCACTGTTGTAATAATCATCACTATCGCAGGTCAGACCACCTAAAAGAACGCGCTCATAGCTATCGTTCCATCTATTAATTGGCAACATAACAAATCGCTTATTGATGGCCCATGTGTCGGGTAATGTTGTAATAAACGATGAGTTGATCATATTCCATTTCTCACGGTCATTTTGTTGCTTTTGATAGAGTACTTCATAAATAGCGCCTCCACTTTCACCAACCGTAAAACTACCAAATTCTGTAAATATATTTGGAACCTTCACTTCTTCCTCGTCACAAACAATCTTGATTTGGTTAATTATTTCATCCACCATATACTCATAGTCAAAATCAAATGCCAACGAGTTTTTAATAGGAAACCCGCCACCAATATTTAAACTATCCAAAGATGGACAAATCCTTTTTAAACTTGTATATACTTTTAAACATTTTGATAGTTCATTCCAATAGTAAGCATTATCTCTAATGCCGGTATTAATAAAAAAGTGTAACATTTTTAACTTCACTTTTTTATTGTCTTTAACTATTTTATTGTAAAAAGGTACGATATTTTTATAGCCTATGCCCAGCCTTGACGTATAAAATTCAAATTTTGGCTCCTCTTCTGAAGCTATTCTAATACCAATATTGAATTTCCCGTTTATTTCTTCAGATAATAAATCGATCTCTTCATAATTATCAATAATTGGGATACAATTTTTATGACCGTTATTAATTAACCGCGCTATATTTGATACATATTGAGCACGTTTAAAACCATTGCTGATTACATAAGTATCCTCTGTAATCTTGCCTTCTTTTTTTAAATGCTCCACAATATCAATATCAAAGGCCGAAGATGTTTCTATATGGATGTCATTCTTCAAGGCCTCGTTTAAAACATGCTTAAAATGAGAGCTTTTGGTACAATAACAATAGTTGTATTTTCCCTTATATTTATTGTGCTTAATAGCTTTTTCAAACCACCCTTTGGTTCTATTGATATTATTGGATATTTGAGGTAAGTAAGTAAATTTTAACGGTGATCCGTATGTTTCCACCAATCCCATTAAATCAATGTCATGAAATTGAAGATTCCTATCTTCCAACTTAAATTCTTCCTGCGGAAAATCAAAAGTTTGGCTAATAAGGTCAATATATTTAGTATTCATTATTTTCTATCTGGTATAAATTTCTCAAAAATATTTTAATTACAGGTTCTAAAATCAATAATTTATGAGACAATCAAATTTGCTTTTGGGTACAAGTTGTAGGCACAAACCCAAAAATGTGCTGGCTTGCTCTAATAGAATGCAAGGAAGTGAGCTTTAATATTCGGATACTTAACCTAAAAGTTGCTTTAGAGCACAACTCCCAAATACCCTCAATCCAAAATGTAGAAACATATTTCAATATTAATCAGCTAAATACAGTACAAATGAAATATAAAATATTGAATTAAAAACTTTTTTTTATTTTTTTTTGAAAAATCATTTGATATTTTCTTACAGCATTTTAAGCGTATTTAATTCTTGTTCGGTTAGATGTTTCCAATGCCCCCTTGGAATATCCTTTTTTGTTAAATGACCAATGGCAACACAGTCTAGGTTAACAATCTCATATTTTAAACAATCAAAAATAGTTCTTATAACAGTGTTTCCAGTATTCTTGATTTTTAATCCTATTTCTTTTTTTGAAGCACCATCAATGTAGCTGATTTCTTGAACAGCAACCAGTTTACCTTCAACCTTAAAACCTTCTTGAATTTTTTTTAAATCTTCTAACTTTAAATTTTTATCCAATTCTATATGAAATAAACGTGCTACACCATGTTTTGAATTTGTAAACTTGTCCGCAATCACATCATCATTGGTAAACAATAATAATCCTTTTGAACTTCTCCCTAAACGCCCAATAGGTTTAATTCGTGAAGATGTGGCATTCGCCACCAAATCCATAACCGTTCTGCCTTTTCCTTCGCTTGTGGTTGTTGCGAACCCTTTTGGTTTATTAAGTAATACATAGGCTTTTTTTTCTGGATTTATTCTTGCACCATCATATTTCACCTCGTCACCAATCTTAACTTTGTAACCCATCTCGGTAATTACTTTTCCATTAACGGACACCAAACCAGTCGCAATATGCGTATCAGCTTCTCTTCGAGAACAGATACCAGAATTGGCGACATACTTATTTAATCTGATTTCATCTGGATTCGATTTTTTACTGGAACTTTCCTTTCCTGAATCAATTCGTTTTGAAACTCCAGCAGCCTTTCTTATTGGCGCATTCCCTCTTGCATAACTTTTTGAGCGGCTATTTTCAGTACCCCTTCCGGAAGTTTTCTCTTTTCCTTTACTGCCTTGATGTCTACTCATTATTATTTGTTTTGTGCAAAGATACTTTATAAATTACGATTTATGATTTATCAATTTTTTATTTTATCAATCCTTCTTTTTATGCCAGTCATTTTTAAAATAACCTATTTAATACAACATCGACATCAATAAGAAGGATACTAAAAACACCAAGTACAATAATTAATTTTAAAATATTATGTAGAATGAGATAATGTGTTTTTGTTTTTGATTTCCAAAGTAACAATTGAAAAATAAGCAATAAAATTAAACTCAGGTAAAAGAACATGTACATATACCCTATTTTAAAATAAAACAACAACAAATAGGTGGGCACCAAAGTTAATAATGCCAATATGGTAAGCATTACTTTTGAAACATTTTCACCGTAAACAACTGGGATTGTTTTATAATTTAAAGCTAAATCCCCTTTTAGATTCTCCAAATCCTTTGTGAGTTCCCGCATAGAAATTATTAAAAACAAAAAAGTAGCATGTACAAAAATAACCGGTTCAAAATTTTTATAGTAAATAAAAATGACAAAAAATGGCGTGATAGTTAATATAGCTGATGTTAAATTGCCAATAAAAGGCAGTTTTTTTAATTTGTGGGAATAAAACCAAATTGCAAAAATATATAACGAAAAGAACACAACTGCTCTAAAGGACTCATAGCTTGCCATAACCACGGCAACAAAATTTAACAAAAAATAGAACAATAATTTGGTGTTTTGATTTACTAATCTGTCCAGCCTTGATTTTTGAGGCCTGTTAATTAAATCTTTTTCTGAGTCATAAAAATTATTGATAATGTATCCTCCAGCTATTGCTGCTGCAGATGCCAAAACCAGCATGAATAGATTAACATCTAAAACAACCTGTCTTAATGTTTTATTATGGGCTAAAATATAGACAGACGTTAGGTATTGTGCGATAACAATAATAAGAATATTGTATCCCCTTACTACAGAAAACATGCTAAAAAATTTGAGTAGAATGTGTTTCTGTCTTCTGTTTAACATATCAATGGAATTTAAATAACATCCTGAACACAATTCAAGACGACAGAAGTTTTTTTAGAAGTTATAAACCACTTCTAATTTATAGTCTTTAAGTGCCTGTTTAGCCTTTTCAATATCTTCGGTAAAACCAAGAATATAGCCACCGCCGCCAGAACCACAAAGTTTTAAGTAGTAATCATTCGATTTGATACCTCTTTTCCATAACTCGTGGAACTCTTGCGGAATCATTGGTTTAAAATGATTTAAAACAACTTTCGATAATCGTTTTGTGTTTATAAAAAGCGATTTGATATCCCCTTTTAAAAAATCATCTACACAGGCATCGGTATGTTTAATAAACTGATTTTTAAGCATATTTCGGAAACCTTCTTGTTTCATGTTTTCCATAAAAATACCAACCATTGGAGCTGTTTCTCCCATAAAACCACTATCCAATAAAAACACAGCGCCTTTACCTTCGGTAGATTGAGAAGGAATACCAGTTGCTTCAATATGGTTTTTTGAATTGATTAAAATGGGAATGCTTAAATAACTGTTCAAAGGATCTAATCCAGATGACTTTCCATGAAAGAATGATTCCATTTCAGAAAAAACAGCTTTTAACTTTAGCAGTTTATCTCTTGTTAAATTTTCTAAAACGGTTATTTTATTATACGCATATTTATCATAAATAGCCGCTACCAAAGCGCCACTGCTTCCTACACCGTAGCCTTGTGGAATTGAAGAATCAAAATACATCCCCTCATTCACATCGCTTTTAAGAGACTCCATGTTAAAGGTTACCAATTCTGAATCAATGCTCTCTAAATAGGAGACAAAACGTTTTAAACCTGCATTCGATTTTACAGCAATTTCATTTGTATTGCCGTCTTTTTTTAAAGCGCCATTATAAAAGTTATAAGGTATAGATAAGCCTTTGGAATCTTTAATAATACCGTATTCTCCGAAGAGTAAGATTTTAGAATAAAAAAGCGGTCCTTTCATATTATATTAATTAACAATTGACAATTTATAATTGACAATTATTTTTGTTTTGAGGTTATAATAATACTCATTAAAAGTTTTAATAATTCTTTAATATCCATTTGAATACTAATATACCCATAATTATTTAAATATTTGGTTTCTTGCAACAAATCTAACCAGTATTCAGTTTCATTTGCTTCTTCTAAAGCAATTGATAATTTAGGGGATAAAAATCAGCTTTACTTTCGGCTTGCTCTGCCTCTCTAACATTTGCTCCAATGGATGTTCCAGAACGCAACAATTGTTTAGACATTACAAACTCTTTCTTCTCCTCTGCTAAAAACTTATACAAATTGACAATTCTAACGGCAAAAAGATAGCTTTTGGTTTTAATAATATTGTCCTTTTTCATTGTCAATTATCAATTTTACATTGTCAATTGTTTTGCTCCAAATCCAATTTTGTCGCAAATATAATGCCCATTTTGACAATATGCAACTAATTCATTTTTAATGAATTCTAAAATTGGAACTGATTCTTTTTCTGGGTATAACACATGTACATTAGCACCGGCATCCAAGGTAAAACAAATAAGCAACCCTGAAATTTCCCTAAATTCCCATATTTTATTAATAATTTTCAAAGTATTTGGTTTCATTAAAATAAAATACGGTAAGCTTGTCATCATCATAGCATGAAGCGTTAAGGCTTCGCTTTCTACAATTTCAATAAAGGCATATACATCACCAGATTTAAAAATAGGTATCAATTTTGTCAAATTTTCATTGGCCTGAACAAAACGCTGTGCTGCAAATGGATGCTGATGCATTAAATTATGCCCAACCGTACTACTAACCTGCTTTTCGCCTTTATCAACCAACAAGATGGTGTCTTGATAGTTTTTAAAATTAGCATGCACTTCATATGGATATTTTATGCCAAAAAGATTACTGCTATTTTCAATATCTTTATGTTCTCCCCAAACAATCAAATCGCCTTCAATACTTCGACAAGCACTTCCAGACCCTAATCGCGATAAGAAGGATGCTTTTTTAATAAAATATTCCGCGGTAATTGTTGGGTTCATTTTCTTCTCAATACTCATTAAACACATGGCAAGTGCACTCATCCCAGAAGCGGAAGACGCAATTCCTGAACTATGTGGAAAGGTGTTTTTTGTTTCAATTACAAAATGATAGTCTTTTAAAAACGGTAAATACAATTCTATTCTTTTAAAAAACGTTTCTATTTTTGGCTTAAAAGCGTCTTTTTTTTCGCCCTCTAAATACACTTCAAAAGAAAACCTATTATCATTTTTTTTCTTAGAAAAACTTAATGTTGTCATTGTTTTACAGTTATTAAGTGTAAAACTTATGGAAGGATTTTCTGGAATTTGGTCTATCTTTTTACCCCAATATTTAACCAATGCAATATTACTTGGTGATTCCCAAGTATAACTTCCGTTTTCAATCTTAGAATTATATGTTTTAGGAATAAAATCTTGCTCGGTCATTACTCAATTTTCTTCAGACAAAGATAATAACTTTACCATTGTGTTATAGTTTCTTGCTGTTGCAAATGTTTTAAGATTCCGTTCAAAAAAATTCGCATTGAATTTAGCCTGTCCAAAACCTTTTTCACAGAAATAATAAATACAATCTTTAATTATTTTATATTCCTCCCCTTCATAAACTTTTTTTGAAGCAGCTTTTACTAACTCAGTATCAGGGATCTCGTGTAGCATCATAAAATAGCTCGCTTTCTTTTTTCCTTCTGAAAATGGAGAATTATCAAATACACGTTTCAAATTAGGCCTTGAAATTACCAGAACAGACACCACAAATCCAAAATAATCCAACATGGCATTCTTAATTGTTTCTTCTATTTTTAGGGTATTCTTTTCTAAAGATTGAAGAATAACATTGCCACTTTGAATATAAGTATGCACATTTTCAAACCCTAATTTAGAGAGTAGCTCACGTAATTCTGCCATGGGCACTTTTTTGTGTCCGCCAACATTTATTCCTTTTAACAATACAATGTACGTATTCATTTATAATGAGATTGATTTAGCCACAATATAAGCTCCTGTCCACGCATTTTGAAAGTTAAATCCTCCAGTTACTGCATCTACATTTAGGACTTCTCCAGCAAAATACAAATTTTTATAAAGTTTACTTTCAAAAGTTTTAAAGTTAATCTCTTTTAATTCTATACCTCCAGCTGTCACAAATTCTTCTTTAAAAGTGCTCTTTCCATTCACGTTGAAAACGGCTTGTGTTAATTGTGAGGCTAAATTTTCCAGTTGTTGTTTATTCAAATCGGCCCAACGTGTTTCCTGATTTATAGCAGCGGCTATAACCAGTTTTTGCCATAGCCGTTTTGGCAACTCAAATTGATGGGATTTAAAAACCGTTTTCTTGGACAATTGATGTTTTATCTCTTTCAAAACATCTAAAGCATCTTCAAAAGACTCTCCAATAAAATTAATTTCTATATCAAATTTATAATTACGACTGGCCAACTCTATGGCTCCAAACGCTGATAGTTTTAAAATGGCCGGTGCACTCATTCCAACATGGGTGATAAGTAACGGGCCCTGGCTCGACAAATTAGTTCCCATAACTTTTACCTTCACATTAAAAGCCACCACCCCCGGAATGTCCTTAATGCGTTTATCTTTAATATTGAATGTAAATAATGATGGTACAGGCTGCACAATGGTGTGTCCTAAACCTTCTAAAAGATGCCATATTTTAAGGTTACTTCCTGTTGCAATCACTAATTTATTTGTAATAAATTGGTCTTGGGGCGTTTCTATTTGCCATACATCATTTAGATTCTCAATAGATGTTACCGAATGATTATACAAGATTTCGACTTTATGTTTGATCGTTTCCTTTAAAAAACAATCGATAATTGTTTGAGACGAATTGGTTACGGGAAACATACGCCCATCTTCCTCTATTTTTAATTTCACGCCACGTTTTTCAAACCAATCAATCGTATCGCCTGTCATAAATTGATGAAAAGGCCCTAGTAATTCTTTTTCTCCCCTTGGATAATTACCTACCAATTCTGAAGGCGTAAACTCAGCATGTGCAACATTACATCGCCCACCACCAGAAACCTTTACTTTTTGCAAGCCTTCTTTCCCGCGTTCTAAAACAGCAACTTTTAGGTTTGGGTTTTGTTCAGCGATATTAATGGCAGCAAAAAATCCTGCTGCTCCGCCACCGACGATGATAACATCTTTTTTGCTCATATCCTGTTTGGATAATCAGAAATAATTCCATCAACACCATAAGATTTAATACGCTCTAAGGGTTTTAAATTATTTACTGTATAAGCGAACACCTTATAATCTTCCCTCAATTTTTCAACAATTTCTTTGGTTAACATAGTATAATCCACATGAATGGATACAGCTTGAATTGTTTTAGCAAAACTAACAGCTTCGTCTAAATTTGTGTTTGTAACTACTCCTAAGGGAATCTTTTTATTTATTTTATAGACCGATTCCAGTAAATTTGACTGAAAACTAGTTACAAGAATATTTTTATATTCCCAACCTTTTCTTTCAACATAAAAATCGAATAACCGACACAATTCTTTTGCTGTGTTTTTTCCTTTTAACTCTATATTCAACAAACACTTATTTTCAATTAAAAGCAAAGCTTGTGATAATGTTGGAATTTGAAAACGTCCTTTCACCTTGAACTTCTTCAATTCCTTAAGTTTGAATTCAGAAATATTACCAGTACCATCTGTCATTCTATCAATAGTAAAGTCATGAAAAACAACCAATTCTCCTGATGCACATAAATGCACATCTATTTCGATGCCATGCACCCCTAATTCTAAAGCTTTCCGAATAGACTCTAACGTATTTTCGGTAACATGTCCTTTTGCACCTCGGTGCCCAATTTTAAGAACTTCATTACTCATTTTTTTAATTTTTTTTAGGTCTCATTAAGCCCTCCTGAGCAACAGATGCGACTAGCTTGCCATCTCTTGTAAAGATATTCCCTCTGGCAAATCCTCGAGCATTTGAAGCATTGGGTGACTCCAATGAATACAGTAACCAATCATCAAAATCGAAATCCCTAAAATACCACATGGAGTGATCTAAACTTGCTGTTTGGGTATTTCCAAAATGCGCTTTACTGGCATGTGGATTCAATGCTGAAATTAAAATATTATAATCTGAAATATAGGTTAATATTTGCTGTTTTGTAGCTAAATCCAATCCTTTAACATCTCCTTTTAATTTAAACCAAACATCATTAAATGCTGGTAAATCTTGTCGTTCCAAAGGATTAACAATAACCGTTGGCTTAAATTCTACTGGACGTTTTATTGCAAAAACAGCTTTTAAACTTTTTGGTAAAAATTCTCCATATTGATTTAGAATGTCCGTCCAACTCATCAAATCTTCAGGCTGCCTTAAACCTGCTTTCATTTCAATTTGATGGTTGTAACCTTCTTCCTTCTTGTGAAAGGACGCAGATAAAATAAATATCGCCCTTGTGTTTTGATGTGCTGTTACTCTTCTAACTGAAAAACTACCACCGTCTCTTACTACACTAACATTGTATGTAATGGGTCTTTCTAAATGTCCAGCCTCCAGAAAATAGGCATGCATTGAGTGCAATACCCTTTTGTTGGTTATTGTCCTACTAGCCGCATTAATAGCCTGAGCCAGCACCTGACCTCCAAAAACATTTGGACTTCCAATGGTTTTACTAATACCATTAAATTCCGTTTCACTAATTTTTTCTAAAATTAAAATATTTAATAAGTCTTGTACAGATGTCATGTCGTGTTTTAAAAATGCGTTTAAAAAATATACTCGTATAACCCGTTATTTCTTAAGACTCATTGCAAACCCACCACCTGGAGCTAAATGTACAGCAAGCTTGGTGCCCTTTGTAATGATTAATTTTTCAATAGCAATAGCAAACTGATTGTCTTTCCAATTAGCATCTTTCCCATCCTTATAAATAATCGCATTGTACGATTGGTCGTCGTCAAGAAAGTTAAAATTAATTTCAATGTCTCTTGGGTTTTCATCAGTAATGCTCCCTACAAACCAATTTCCTGTAAATTTTTCTTTTCGAGCTATGGTTACAAAATCGCCCACCTCACCATTCAACACTTTTGTTTCTTGCCAATCTACACCTACATCTTTTATAAATTGAAACGGTTCGGGGTTTGCTTCATAATTCTCTATTAAATCGCCAGCCATTTGAATAGGGCTATAAATAACAACATATAACGCCAGTTGTTGTCCCAAAGTTGTATTTAAATAATTGGATTTTCCATTGATTTCTGTGATATGAAAAATCCCGGGTGTAAAATCGATTGGCCCTGCCAACATTCTAGTAAATGCCACTATAGGTAAATGTTCGGGTGGATTACCGCCATCTACTGCCCAACTTGCATTAAATTCTTGCCCTCTTAATCCTTCGCGAGATATAGTATTTGGATAGGTTCTTCTTAACCCGGTATCTTTTATAGGCTCATGAGCATTAATGGCAACTTGATATTTATTTGCTTTAATAACTGTATTGTTATAATGATTCACCATATACTGCCCATGATGATATTCACCATTTGGTTTAATTTTACCTACATATCCAGTTTTGACAGTATGTAATCCTAAGCTTTGCATTAATGCAAATGCTGTATCTTGCTGTTGTATATATCTTTCAACATCCGAATTGGTTTCATGATGCATGATAATATCGACCCCTTTTTCTTTTCCATATCTAACAACTTCTTTTAAATCATAATCTGGATACGGTGTGACAAAATCAAAACCGCCTTCTTCTTTACGCCAACCTGTATTCCATCCTTCCACCAAAACACCTTTTAAATTATTTTTAGAAGCAAAATCAATATAATGCTTAGTGTTTGCTGTTGTAGCACCATGTCTTCCAGAGGCCCTATCCCAAGTAGATTTACCAACATGCATTTCCCACCAAATACCAGTGTACTTAGTTGGTTTGAACCAAGATACATCACCTATTTTATTCGGCTCATTTAAATTTAAAATAAGTTTGGAGGTAATCAATTCAGGTGCTGTGTTTGCTATTTGAATGGTTCTCCAAGGTGTGTTAAACGGCAAGTCTCTTTTTGCTTTGTATTTATGATTGTCCGAGCCAACAAGCACACTTTCTAACATCAAATCTTTAGCATTTATGCCAAGAGTCATCCCAGAATAATCAACTAAAGCGGCCTCATGAAAACTTAAATGTACACCGTTTGTTCCAACCATAGTAACCGGTGTATTTACGGCATTATTAGGAATATATGATTTGGCCAACTTTTTATTTCGTTCTTTAAAAGCATTTATTTCAGATAATTTCGTGGTTTTGTATAAATGCTCATAACTGTCCCAATCTCCTGCTTGCCAAAATGTTTTGTAATCTTCGGTCAGCTTAAATTGTGTGTTTTCTTCTGTTATTAACGCTTCTGAAAAATTGTCTTGTTTCGGGAATTCGTATCTAAACCCAATTCCATCATTATATACTTTGAATACAATATTCAATTTTCTAAAAGGTTCCATTTTCTCTTGAAGTTCAACCTTTAAAGCATTATAATTATTAACAACATTTACTTGTTCTCCCCAAGGCATTTGCCATGTTTCATTGAAAGGGTTCAATGACGAATTAAGAATTTTGAAATTGTCTTTTAAAGACTTTGCGTTTTCAAGATTGAATCCTAAAAAAGAGGTGTCAATAACCGTTTTATTGTTAAACCAAACTTGGTAAAAAGGCTCACCTTCTCCACTTAAATTAAATTCAACTTTTATGTTTTTGTCGGGTGATACTAAACTTAATTCATTCTGAGAAGCCTTATTGCATCCCATTAAAATAATCATTGAAAACGCTACTACTATTTTTAACATATGCTTCTTCATTTATTTTTTTTCCAATAAAACAATATCTAATTGAGAATCTAAACTCACCTTACCTTTTATCACATTCACGTCCTGATTTGAATAGGCATCATGTAGCAAATCCCCGTCTTTATATAGTTTTGAAACATCAAGAGTCTTAACACCAAAGGGTAAATCTAGACCAACGACAACCAGATCATTAAAATTCTCTTTAGAATAACTTCTGTAAAACACATAGGGATTTTGAGTTATCATTTGATGAATGCCTGCTCCAATTGCTGGGTGATTCGCTCTAAACTGACCAAGTTTTTGAGCATGCAATAAAAGTTTTTGTGTCTCTTGATTGTTGTTGATGGCATCCCAGTTCATAAATGAACGAAGTGTTGCATCGCCAACGGTCCCTTCTATTATTAAGGGTCGAGCAGATTCATCACCATAATACATTTGCGAAGTCCCTGGAGCTAGCAACAATTTGGTTATCGCCTCAAACGGTTTTGCCCTTTTTACATCAAACGGGCTGCCATCATCATGAGATGTTATATAATTTAGCGTTCCGAATCCCTTTAATTCGTTGTGAAGAAGATTTGAATATTTAGAAAAAATAAATTCGTAAGGCTTTGTGGCATCCGATTTAAATTCGAAATTTATTAAACTGTGAAAACGATTATCAAAAAAGTTTACTTGTTTATCCCCGTAATCAAACAGCTTTCCAGAGCTAATGGTATAATTATAAACTTCCCCAACTAAATAAAATGGATTGTCATCTAAAACCTTGTCCAGGTTATTTTTTTTCCATTGTGAAAAAGCATAGTCACATTCGGTTCTAAATTCGGCCCAGACATAGTCCTCTGTGTGCTTTACAGTATCTGCTCTGTAACCATCAATACCGAACTCCGTGATATAATCTGTGAGCCATTTAATAATGTAAAACCGGGGTGCTCTAGGATATCCTGTTCTTTTAAAAAATGATTCTAATTCGACAACTTCTTGGTCATACCGTCCTTCCGATTTCCATTTTTCAACCAGTAGTTGTGGTAATTCCACAGGTTCATCGCTTTCTGTTCTTATATCGGGCAGGTTTTTAACTAAGGTGCAATTGACCGTTGACTCATACGTTTTATAAGCACACGGATCATCTGTACGAACCCAATCCTCAGGATAAACAGGATCCATATCGGTAACAGGCCCTGTATGATTTATGACGGCATCTAAGACAATTCTAATCCCTTTACCATGGGCCGTTTCAACCAATGTTTTTAAATCTTCTTTGGTTCCGAAATTAGGATCTAAAGCGGTCCAATCTTTTGCCCAATACCCATGATAGGCATAAGAAACTCCTGTTCCTTCATCAACCGAACCATGAATTTGTTCTGCAATAGGCGTTAACCAAATGGCGTTAATCCCTAAATTGGTAAAATAACCTTCATTGATTTTCTGGGTAATCCCTTTAATATCGCCACCTTCAAAACCTCTTAATGCCGCTGTTTTTTTAGTTCTATTAAAATTAATGTCATTTAAAGTGTCTCCATTATTGAATCTATCTGTCATTAAAAAATAAAGATTGGCACTATCCCAGACAAAAGGCGCTTTAATAACTTCTCTGGATTCTGTAACGGTTTTCTTTTTATCACAGCCTAAAAACATAGTAATACTTAATAATGTTAATATAAATTTTGATTTCATCATTAATTCATTTGTTTCAAAATAAATGATTCTAAAGGTTTAATATCAACTCTTATTTTAGCGTGATTATTATTCACTTTTAGAATAGATTTATAGTGATTGTATAATTGATCTTGAAATTGGTATTCGCCATCTTTTAAATTCCATTTTTCAATAACATCTTCTGGAAGTTGCAACTCAAATCCATAGGTTTCATTAGGATTGAAATTAGAGACTACTATTAGGTGATCGGCATCACTCCATCGTACAAAGGACAATACATTATCATTATACCATGGGGTATGTTGCCTATTAAATAAGTGAATATCTTCGTAATCACCCATTAAGGCTTGACTACTAATGGTGAAATTTAATAAACGTTTATAAAAATCCCGTAATTCCTTTTCCTCATTTGTCGATTGTCCACCGTCAAATTGTTTATTATTCACCCAACGTTGTAGGTGTGGAACACCAACATAATCATAAATGGATGTTCTTGATGGATCACCAAAACCAGGATTTTCATTAGCAGGCTCCCCAACTTCTTGTCCAAAATAAATCATCGTTGGCGAGGTACTTAATGTGGCAGATACGACCATTGCCGGCTTTCCTTTATCGGCATTTCCTGCGAACTCAGGACTTGCTATACGCTGCTCATCATGATTCTCAAGAAAGTGAATCATATGATGCTCAATGTCTTTTAAATAATCTTGAATTGGTGGAATATTATCCGTTTTACCATGTCCTTGCATAATATGTTTTATGGTATCGTAGAGTTGAACTTTATCGTACAGATAATCCATTTTACCACGTTTTATATAATCTCTATATAAATCTGGGTTATACACCTCAGCAATAATGAAGGCATTATTGTTTTTCGTTTTTATATGAGCGTTTAAATAGCTCCAAAATTCAACGGGCACCATTTCTGCCATATCATAACGAAAGCCATCAACACCAAAATCTAACCAATACAATGCAATATCTTTAAATTTTATCCACGAATTCGGGACTTGTTTATCTTTCCAAAACCCAAAATGTTTAACATAATCTTCATTTTCAAAACCTTCTGGTAATTCATCAAAATCCTTTCTTCCATCAGGTGAAATGCCATAATTTATCTTTACCGTTTCATACCAATCATTAATATCCGGCTGTGAAGCACGAGACCCATTTCCAGTCCATTTTGCCGGATTTTCATCAAAAAAACCATCACTTAATGGATGTTGTTCTCCCCCTAATGGTTTCAATTCCTTTAGTTTTTTAGGCACTTTAAAAGCTTCGCCTGGAATATAATAAAAATTATTGTTGACAGTATATACAACCGTTTTATCGTCACGAGCCCCAAAATCTTCAACACCTTCTGGAGTTGCTGCACTGTGATAATTTCTGGCAACATGATTAGGCACAATATCAATAATGACTTTAAGACCTACTTTGTGTGTTCTGTCTACAAGCGCTTTAAACTCTTCCAGTCTGTTTTTTGGGTTTTCGGCCAGATCGGGATCAACATTATAATAATCCTTTACGGCATACGGAGAGCCTGCTCTTCCTTTAACAACATCTGGGTCGTCATTAGAAATACCGTACTGTGTATAATCTCGAATCACATCATGATGTGGTACGCCTGTATACCAAATATAGGTTACTCCTAAATCTTTAATTTCCTTGAGTGCTTTTTCTGAAAAGTCATTGAACTTACCAACGCCATTTTCTTCAATGGTTCCCCAAGGTTTGTTAGTGGTAGTTGTATTGCCAAAAAGTCGAGTAAACACCTGATAAATGACTTCTTTATGCCGAAGATTATTTGCTTTTTTTGCTGATTCAACGTGTGTTTTCATAGTGTTATTGCATGCAAAACTTAGGACTAAAATTAATAATAACAAAAATTTTATTGTTTTAAGCATCTTCCTATTTTTTTAATCTTATTTTAATTTCTAATTTATTCTTGGTATTCCAAATTATAGGAATGGTAAGGATTTTGGTTTTTTCATCCCAATCAAAATTAAATCTTTTGTTATCAACTTTGATTCGTTTAGGGACTTTTTTAAAATTATGTATAATTAGTTCCAGTTGTTTGGTTGAAGCTGAATAGTGTTTTCCTATGTCAGATTCAAAATCAATCTCAACTTGCTTCTTTTCTTTTTTATATTTAAATTCCAATATTTCAAATTGTCCTTTTTCAAAGGCTTTTGGCGTTTTCCCGTCATCATTGTAAAACGTTCGCTCACTATAATCTACAACCTCATCATTGTAATAGTGGAGCTCAAGGTTACTAGCATTATACGCTGCCGTATTTTGCATTGGTTTTGCCATAAGTATAAAGGCGCCAGCTCTCACATAGGTTGGAATAGAATTTTCTTTGGTTTTAACTTCTTTGTTTTGGCCTCCATGAATACTCTCATCTGTATAAAAATCGAACCAGATGTTGTTTTTTGGAAAATAAACATCTTTTGTTTGTAGACTATCCTTTAAAATAGGCGCCACTAAAAAATCCTGTCCCCACAAGTACGTATCGGATTTTGCAAATAACTCAGGGTTATCTGATTCTTCAAAAAATAAAGGCTGCATTAAGGGTGCGCCAGTTTGGTTGTTTTGAAATGCCAGATTATAATTATATGGCAATAACTTATAGCGTAAGTCGATAGATTCTTTAGCAAGAGACTTTGCCCTGGCGCTTCTAAAAACCGGCTCACTTGGCACCGTCTCGTCTGCATGTGGTCTGTAAACAGGTTGGAATACACCATATTGCAACCAACGTGTATACAGGTTATCATCTAAGTTGGGGCCAGCAAAACCTCCTAAATCAGAATGCATATACCCAAGGCCTTGCATGCCCATTTGAAGTGCAATTTCTGGTTGCGATTGTAACCCTCCCCAACTTCTGCTAACATCGCCCGACCAAGGAATGAGTCCAAAACGCTGCGACCCAGAATACCCTGCCCTCATTAAGGTGAAAACTCTTCTGTCTGGATTAAACTCTTGACCCGCTTCATACACTAATCTTGCCCAATCATGTCCGTAAATATTATGCACTTCATCTGCAGTTCCAGTGGCATGCATTAATCCTGAAGGATGTGCCTCTGGCTCTCCTAAATCTCCCCAAAATCCAGTAACTCCTAATTTTGACAAGTCCTTGTATATGTTTTTAAACCACACTTCAGCTTTTGGATTATAAATATCAATAAGACCTCCAGTGCCAAAATAAAAACTAAAAACAAATGGATTTCCTAAAGAGTCTTTGCCTAAAAGAGCCTTCTCAACTGCTTCGTCCCATGTATTAGAAGTCTTTAAAATAAATGGCTCCGTAATTAAAATAGTTTCCACGTTTTCATCGTGCAGTGTTTTAATCATTTCTTCCGGATTAGGAAACGAATCTTTTAAAAATTCAAAATTTCCTAAGGTGCCCTTTATGTCTTTGCCAAACCAGTACAAATCTATAATAACCGCATCAACAGGGATTTGCTCGCCCTTAAATTTCGAAATGGTCTGTAACACCTCTTTTTGGGAATGGTATCCAAATCTGCTTGAAAAATTGCCCAAGGCCCACCGTGGCGGCATAGGTTGTTTGCCAGTTAAATCGGTGTAATTATTTAGAAGGTCTAGCCATGAATCACCAACTATGACTTGGTAGGTTTTACGTCCCGAAATAGTTTCATATGTCAACGTGTTGTCCTTTCTGCTATCTAAATCCAAAAAACCAATGGGTGCATTATCAAAATGGACCATATATTGTTTTGAGGACATCATAATTGGCATGGAATAATTCAGCAGTTCTGCACGACTTTCATAACCATAATGGGCTTTGTTATAAAGTTGCAAGCGGTTGCCACGTCTGTTCATTCCCAAAGCTCGTGCGCCACCTCCATATAAAACCTCCTCTTTGGTAAGATTGAATTGAATGGTTTCTAAACTATCGTTTTTAACATAACCCTTCTTTTCGGATATAATTGGTTGTCCTTTATACGAATAGAAAATTTGAAAGGGTTGTTTTTGAACGGACAGTGAAATTCCTTTTGATTTGTATTCAATTACATTATTGGTTTCAATTAACTCGGTATTAATTGATTTTGAGTTTAAAACAACGGCGTGTGATTTTGGATTAAATATTTCACCGCTAGGAATAAAACTGGTTTCTACAATGTAAGGATTGTAAAATGTAATAAGATATTTTCCATCGGATACATGAATCTCCAAATGATTGTTGTTTTCTGAAATACTTTTAAATATTCTATTGGTATTTTGTGAGAAAACATGGCTTCCAAGAAAGAAAAATAATACACCTAGTTTTAAAATCTTCATCTTGGTCTTTATTTTTTAATGTTCAATAGAAAATAACAGATAGTGTCTTCAAAATAGCCAGCCATAAATATACTGTTTTCAGAGTTTTTTATTGGGCACTAATACTAAAATATGACTTGCCCAAACGAAGCCAATCCAGTTAAAAAACAAAATATACTCAGAAAGTTTTTAAAGGTCATTATGGCTAGTCTTTATAACTTTGTGGTTAATACAATGCTTCCCTTATCATTTAGTGTCAAGCTATCTCCCCAAACAAATTCTTCATTACTGATGATGTTTTTTACTGCTCTCCCTTTTAAACCCATCTCATCAAACCGTTTTAAATCTAACGTTACAGGATGGTCATTTTTATTTAAAATAGTGATAACAATTTCATTATCTAACATCCTAACTAAAACATAAACCCCATTTTCTGGAGCAAAATGAATTGTTTTTCCTTTATGGATAGCCTGACTGTTTTTTCTGTAATTCATTAGTTTTTTTACAAAGCTCTGCATGTCCTTTTGCGCTTCGGTTAATCCTTCTCCAGAAAATGCATTTACAGGATCACCATCCCAGCCACCAGGAAAATCTGACCTTATTAATCCATGGTCACCAGGTTTTGCAGCATCACTCATTAAAATTTCTGTACCATAATAAAATTGGGTGATTCTGGGTACTGTGAAAATATAACTTAATGCCATTTTTGTTTTAACAACATCTTCATGTAACTGCTTAAATATTCTACTCATGTCATGATTATCAGGGAAAATCATAAGATCCTTAGGGCTAGCGTAACCAAAATCGTTTGCTAATCCTTCATACATTTTCACAAAGCCCGTATCCCATTGCTCATCTTCATTCAAGGCGTTAACGGTTTGACGTTGCATAGGAAAATCCATGGGCGAGGTTAAATTCGACTTATAACCATCTTTATTATTCTTCCCAGCCTGCCAATAACCAACAATTAATGGATTATAACTCCACTCTTCCCCAACAATACTAAAGTTTGGATATTCGGTCATGATTGCACCCGACCAATTTGAAAGAAAGGTTTTATCGGCATATGGATACGTATCTTGCCTTATGCCACCCAAGCCCAAAGTTTCAATCCACCAAATACTATTTTGAATTAAATAGGTTGCCATATATGGGTTTTTCTGATTCAAATCGGGCATTGTTGGTGCAAACCAGCCATTGCTCATAGCTATTTTATCCTTTTTTGATGCATATAAATCTTGATTAACAGTACGCCTGTTACTTGAATTTTTTAACGCGGTTTTGCTCTCAAAAGACGCTTGTTGATTTACCCAATCAGAAAACGGCAAATCTTTCATCCACCAATGCTCACTTCCACTATGGTTCACCACTTGATCCATAATTAATTTCAAGCCTAAATCTCTAGCCTTATCAGCGAGTTCTTTATACTCCGATAGTGTTCCAAATCGAGGATCTACCTGATAAAAATCGGTGATGGCATACCCGTGATATGAGGTCTTTGGCATATCGTTGGTTAACAAAGGCGTTGGCCAAATGGCCGTAAAGCCCATATCGTTAATGTAGTCTAAATAATTTATAATTCCCCTAATATCCCCTCCATGTCTAGCATAATCATCTTGTCTGTCAATGGCTTTTTCTTTTAAATACGCAATGATATCATTTGATGCATCACCATTTGCAAAACGATCTGGTGTAATCAAATAAATAGCATCACTACTGTTAAAACCAACATAATCATCGGCTGGTTTTACTCTTGGTTTTAGTTCGTAAGTTTGAATTTTTTGTGAGCCATTTTCAAACTTGAAGTATATATTAAAACTTCCAGGTTTCGTGGTTTTGGCAATGTTTAAATCAATGAATAAATAATTTGGGCTCGTTCCTTTTGCAATTTTTTCAACGGTTACACCTTCATAAGGGATTTCTACCTTTGCAGTATTAATATTTTCATCTTTAACCAACAATTGAAGTGTTTGGTTTTTAAATCCAACCCACCAGTTAGACGGTTCAACCCTTTCAATCTCCCTGTATTCTAAAAATGGTTCTGTAGTCATTTTTTCTTTTGGTTTTTTTGAAGGGTCATTCGTGTAAGCCATACAAAAATTGAAAACAAAAATCGAAATAATAAAAACTAGAGACTTCATGATATTACCTATTAAAAATTATACTGAAACTAAACTATTTGGGTTAATTGTTACTAATTTGCCATTAACCATCACATCCAAGGCCAATGTTCCGTCCAACTCAAAATGTGTTTTATCTTTTAACACATTTACTTTTAGTACCTGATTTCTAAAATTTATTTTAAATGAATAGGCTTCCCATTGTTGCGGAATTTTAGGTGAAAAAGACAGCCTATTGTTTTTTACGCGCATCCCACCAAAACCTTCAACAATACTCATCCATGTGCCTGCCATACTTGTAATGTGGAGCCCTTCATGAACTTCATGATTATAGTCATCTAAATCTAATCTAGAGGTGCGCAAATAAAACGTATACGCTTGGTCCATTCTACCCAATTTAGCCGCTTGAATACTATGAACGCAAGGTGATAATGAACTTTCATGAACAGTAAATGGTTCATAAAAATCAAAATGCCGTTCCAATTCTTCGGTAGTAAAGTCGTCTTCAAAAAAGTACATCCCTTGCAATGTGTCAGCCTGTTTGATATAGGGGGAACGAAGAATTCTATCCCAAGACCATTTTTGATTAATTGGTCGTTGCGATGCATCAAGATTTGCAACGGTTATGAGTTCTTTGTCTAAAAATCCATCTTGTTGCAAATACACATTTTTCTCTTCGGAATAAGGAAAATACATGTGGTCTGCTACCGACTTCCATTGCGTTAATTCCGCCTTTGAAAGTTTTACCTTATTCATGATCCTTGTATAATCTGAAGGATATTCTTTCTCTACAATTTCAATATTATCATAGGCATAATTGATACACCATTTAGCAATGTAATTGGTGTAAAAATTATTGTTCACATTGTTTTCATATTCATTTGGCCCTGTAACACCAAGAATGACATACTTCTTTTTAGCCTCTGAAAATGTTGCACGCTGGTGCCAAAAACGAGCAATCCCAATTAAAACTTCCAATCCTTTTTCTGGAATATAACTATAATCCAATGTAAACCGGTGATAATTATAAATGGCAAAAGCGATGGCGCCATTTCTGTGGATTTCTTCAAAAGTAATTTCCCATTCGTTATGGCATTCTTCACCATTCATGGTTACCATTGGGTACAATGCAGCGCCATTTTTAAATCCTAATTTTCCGGCATTCTCAATAGCTTTATCTAAATGCTTGTAACGATACGTTAATAAATTCCTTGCCACTTTTTGGTTTTTTGTCGCCATATAAAACGGGATACAATAGGCTTCTGTATCCCAATACGTACTCCCTCCATATTTCTCGCCAGTAAATCCTTTTGGACCGATATTTAAACGGGCATCTTTACCTAAATAGGTTTGATTTAATTGAAAAATATTAAAACGAATGCCTTGTTGCGCTTTAACATCCCCTTTAATGGTAATATCTGCCGTGTCCCAAATTTTGGCCCAAGCATCTTTTTGTAAGTCTAAAAGGGCATGAAACCCTAGTTTTGAAACTTTATTTAAGGTTTCTGTCGCTACAGATACTAAATCTTTTTTATCATGATCTCTATCTGTAATATAACCTCCATATTTTGTAAGTGACATTGTATCTCCTTTACTTACTTGATTTTGATACTTAAATTCGACATAGTCCGTTTTGGTTTTAACCGATTTTTCCAGTCTTAAAACGTTTCCATTTAAAGCCACTTGAGTTTGCATAGCTGTACACACATAGAAATGGGTTTTCATGGTACGTGCCACAATAAATGCCTTATTATCTTTATGGTCTACACACAACACATCCCAGAATTTATCATCCCAATTGGTGTCTTCATTGGTAATTCCATTGTCCAAATATGGTGAAAAGCCTATTTTTGTATCACTATTTATTGGTGTAATTTGGTATTCAATAGCTCCAACTTCATCAAAATCCAGACTTAAAAATCGTTTTGTTTCAACTTCAATTTCTATTGCATTTTGAAGTGTCGCTTTAAAACTTCTGGAGAGCCAACCCTCTTTCATGTTAAGCTCTCTTCGGAAATTTTCAATCTTTTTACAATTAAATAAATCTAAAACCTCTTCATTTATGGTAACATTTATGCCTATCCAATTAGGTGCATTTATCACCTTGGCAAAATATTCTGGATACCCATTTTTCCACCAGCCAACGCGTGTTTTATCTGGGTAGTAAACACCTGCAATATAACTTCCTTGAAATGTTGATCCTGAATAGTGTTCTTCAAAATTGGCGCGTTGGCCCATGGCGCCATTTCCAATACTGAATAAACTCTCTGAAGACTTTACTTGATTTACATCAAACCCTTCTTCTATTATTGACCAATTGTCCGCTTTTATATAATCTTGATTCATTTTTTTTCTTGTGTCATTGCATGGAATGAAATGATGTGGTAATCTTATAATGAGATTCCGTCACTTCGTTCGGAACGTTATTTTTTTATTAATTCGTCTAAAAACTCTTTACTTATTTCAGTAAAATCTTTAAAAACAACATCGGCTTCATTTAAAACTGATGCGTTTCCAATGCCGATGCTAATCATATTCGCTGTGTTAGCCGCTTGTATCCCAGCTACCGAATCTTCAAAAACGATGCAATTTACAGGATCAATTCCTATCGCTTCGGCTGCTTTTAAAAACACCTCAGGATCTGGTTTTGCCTTTGTAACCGCATTACCATCAATAATAGCATTAAACTGATTTGTTAAATTAACTTTATTTAATATTTCGATTGAATTTTTACTCGCAGACCCCAAGGCAATGGGTTGATGGTTATCAATTAAAAATTGCAATCTATCCATGACACCCGGTAGAATTTCCGAAGAATCCATGTTTGCTATATAGCTTAAATAGTTGGTGTTCTTTTCGGCCATTAACCTATTAAATTCAGCTTTGGGCAATGATTTATTGCCCCAGTTTAAAATCTTTTTCAAAGATTCAATCCGGCTTACTCCTTTAAGTTGCTCATTTTGGACTTCTGTAAAATCGATACCAATACTGTTGGCCAGCTTTTTCCAAGCTAAAAAATGATATTTTGCGGTATCTACAATAACCCCATCCAAATCAAAAATAAATCCTTTTTTATTCATCAATTTTTACTGTTACATCATTAACTGTAAGTGTAATTAATCCTGCAATTATCATCGAAACACCTCCAATAAGCAATGCGTAAACTGGTTGGCCATTAAAGAAATTTGACACTAAAAAACCAAGTATTGAAGCTGCAACTAATTGGGGAATAACAATAAAAAAATTAAAAACTCCCATGAAATATCCCATTTTTGAAGCAGGTAATGAGCCCGATAACATTGCGTAAGGAATTGACAGAATACTTGCCCATGCAATTCCAACTCCTATCATTGGTAACCATTCAATAGTAAAGGTTGTTGGATTTGTTATAAAATAGATTGACATTAAGCCTAAACCACCTAAGACAAGTGCTAAAAAATGTGTAAACTTTCTGCTAGTTTTCTTAGCTAATAACGGAAGTAAAAAGGCCACCGCTGCTGCAATAATATTGTAATTTGCGAACATTTCCCCAACTTGATTAGCTCCAGTATTGTAAGCCACAGAAGTTGTGTCTGTGGTATTATAGATGTGTTCAGTAACAGCTCCTGTTGTGTATATCCACATAGAAAATAACGCGAACCAAGAAAAGAATTGAACCCAAGCCAATTGTTTCATAACCTGTGGCATAGCTTGAAAATCATTCATAATAGTTATAAAACCATTTTCAACATTACTTCTTTTCTGCATGATACCAGAAATTAACATCGCAAAACCTCCTAAACCTATTAAACCAATTGTTAAAACATATAAATCTTTTTTAAGGTTAAAGTGATAAACTAAATATGATGCAACTATCCCAATTAATAGTACAATTATTCCCTTACTCAAATGAGATTTTCCATTATTGTAAAACCAATCTTTAGTTTTTTCCTCTTTTACAAATTCTTCCTTTTCAGCATCTTCAAAAGCTTTCATTTCTTCAGGAGAATACTCCTTTGTTTTTATAACCGTCCAAAGTACAGCAATAAAAAAAGCAACTCCTCCAATATAAAATGAGTATTTTACAGAATCTGGAATAATTCCTTCTGGTGCAGTATTAGCCACACCTAAATAAGTTAGCAATAACGGTAATTTTGAGGCTACATAAGCACCGATCCCTATAAAAAAACTTTGCATAGCAAATCCTTTTGTACGTTGATAATCTGGAAGATTATCACCTACAAAAGCTCTAAATGGCTCCATAGATATGTTAATGGAAGCATCCATAATCCAAAGCATACCTGCAGCAAACCAAAGAACTGGCGAGTTTGGCATTATAAATAATGCTAAAGAAGCAAGAATTGCTCCTACTAAAAAATATGGTCTTCTTCTTCCTAACTTAGAATGCCATGTTCTGTCACTAAAATATCCAATAATTGGCTGAATAATCAATCCTGTCAAAGGTGCTGCAACCCAAAGAATAGGAATGTCATCTATTTTAGCTCCAAGAGTTTGAAATATTCGACTAACATTAGCATTTTGAAGGGCAAAACCCATTTGTATCCCTAAGAAACCGAAACTCATGTTCCAGATTTCCCAGAAACTTAACCTACGCTTTTCCATAAATAGTAAATTTCAATGATTACTATTTGATAAGCATATTTACTTATCAAAACTTTTTAGTGAGAAGTAAAAATATAAGTTTTGATTTGGCTCAAAGATATAAAATAATATAATTATTCCTAATAAATATTTTAGTTGGTTGACTCTCTTTCGATTAATTCGGTCTCAATAACAATCGTTTTAAATTTCATGTCTCTTTCTAAATCAATATCTTCAAAATCATTGTCGTCATCATCAAGCTCCAATCTGTCAATTAATAAATGTGCTGCATTTTCCCCCATTTCTTGACCATGTTGGCTTACTGTTGTTAAACTTGGCCTTGCGTGTTTTGACAGCACACCATCGGTAAATCCAATAACTTGGATATCTTCTGGAATTTTTAAATCCAATTTTCTGGCTACTTTCATTGCGGTAACCGCATATAATTCATTAACCGCAAAAATACCGTCAATTATACTGTTTTTATTAAAGAATTGTTCAATTTCATTTTCTAATACATCTAAATGTTCTTCAAGGTCTAAACCATCATCCAGCTTTAAAATTAAACTTGCTTTTGGATATATTTTACTGTCTTGCAGTGCTTGCAAATACCCCTGAGTTCTTAATTTACCAACACTAACGTAATCCATTGTTGTAATAAGGGCTATATTTTTACACCCTGTAGAAATCAATTTTTTAACGGCGTTCAAAGATCCTTTATAGTCATCAACAATAACTTTGTCACATTCAATTTCTTCAATTACCCTATCAAACATTACAATAGGGATACCTTGGCTTATGGTTTCTTTAAAATGATGATAATCTTGCTGCAACAAGGTTTCTTTTGAAATGGATAAAATAAACCCGTCAATACTCCCATTGGCAAGCATTTCCATGTTTATAACCTCTTTACTAAAAGATTCATTGGACAATCCAATAATAACATTATACCCCCTTTTGTTTGCAACAATCTCAATTCCCCGAATAACCGTAGAGAAAAAATGATGTACGATTTCTGGAATTAAAATTCCAATAGTCTTTGTTTTTCTGTTTTTTAAACTAAGCGCTATGTTGTTAGGTTTATAATTGTAAAACTTAGCAAAAGCCTGTATTTTTAGTCTCGTTTCTTCTCCTATTTCCTTACTGTTACTTAATGCCCTTGACACTGTTGAAATTGAAACATCTAGTTCCTTGGAAATCTGCTTTAAAGTGACTTTTCGTTTCATAAGTTTAAATTTTTGTAATTATTCGATAATAAGTTAATTAAAAATCGAGAACGTACGGAACCGCTAAGCTCTCACATTAAAAATTTTTGAATGTCCGTAATTTGCCATAAGTCTGAAAACATAATAATTTTG
>TARA_R110002167_G_scaffold102898_5_pt1 | contig 35704 bp, 33 predicted proteins | sample TARA_R110002167 | Tara Oceans TARA_R110002167 (sample SAMEA4398238) | marine metagenome | biome: Polar Biome; feature: [MES] marine water layer (ENVO:01000295) within the mesopelagic zone...; material: water (ENVO:00002006), including particulate matter (ENVO:01000060) such...
TTTTTTCAATTCATACCAAAATTTAATAAAACTACGTTAAGTGTTTTTCATATTTATGCAATTAAATTATCTTTACACCAAATAAAAGCCATATTTTAACTTATGAACAAGTTTTTAAAACGTCTCCTTCTAATTTTAGCAATAATTGCTATTGGACTTTTTTTGTACTGTTATTTTGTAGAGAATATTTTTTCACCACGATTGAGCCCTAAGGATACTGTAGAATTTAAACTAAATGATTTAAATCTAAAGGTAACTTATAACCGCCCTTACAAAAAAGGACGTGAAATTTTTGGAGGTTTGGTGCCTTATAACAAAGTATGGCGAACTGGTGCCAATGAAGCGACCACATTTACAACTAATCAACCACTTTATATAAAAGGATATACAATTCCAGAAGGGGAGTATACCATTTGGACTGTCCCAAAAGATAGTATTTGGCAAGTTATGTTCAATACCAAAAAATATCCATGGGGCGTTGATAAAGAAATGAAACCCATGTGGGATCCTAATTACGATCTTCTTGAGATTGATGTCCCAGTTGTAAAACTAAATTCAATTGTTGAACAGTTTACGATAGCTTTTGACAATACCACGGATAATTTGGAGCTTACCATGGCTTGGGATCAAACCAAAATTGCCGTACCTTTAAGTTTACATAAATCTGAATGATATAATAAAATCAAGCTTGGTTTGACTAAAAAAGAAAATCCAAATGAGGCATTGCACGAAAAGAACGGAATTTCTCAACCAGAAGTCACCAGTTTAAACTCTATTTCAAAAATAAAGGATAAACGTAAAGTTCAACCCAATATTGATCATTTAGCTGCCAATTTATTAAAAAACAAATTTCTTTAATCGCATAGGTATAAAAAATGAATTTCAACACCAATTCTTTTAATTGAAGCTGATAAAACAACCCCTTTTGCAGCTGCTGAAATTCTTTTTAAATTTGCAGAATAATTTTTTGATTTTATTTTAACCAATATCTAATTCCTTTTCCTTAAGCTTGAAAAAAAATATTTGTATTGTCATTCCTTGTTATAATGAAGAAAAAAGATTGTGGCTATCAGCGTATGAAAATTTCTTGCAATTAAATCCTGAAGCTTTAATTTGCTTTGTAAATGATGGTTCTTCAGACAATACTCTCTATATTCTTGAAACATTACAGACTAAATTCACAGATAACATTGTCATCCTATCCAACCCAAAAAACCTTGGCAAAGCTGAATCTATCAGAAACGGAATGCGATTTTGCAATGAAAATCCAGACGCCAACTTCATCGCTTATTTAGATGCCGATTTGTCTACATCTTTAGAGGAGTGCAGCTCTTTAACAACGTATTTAAAGGATTCCATAACCTTCGTTTTTGGTTCCCGGATCATGAAAATCGGCTCTGTTATTGAAAGACGTCAATATCGTTTTTTTACTGGAAGAATTATTGCCACAATAATTTCTTCTATCTTGAAATTAAAAGTTTATGACACCCAATGTGGGTGCAAGGTGTTTACAAGAGAAGTATCTGCACAGGTTTTTAAGGAGCCCTTCATATCAAAATGGTTGTTTGATGTAGAAATTTTTCATCGTATCATTGTCTTTTATGGAAGATATCACGTACTGGATAAAATGCTCGAAATCCCACTAAAAAGATGGGTGGATATTGGAAAATCCAAAGTGAAAATGAGTTATTTTTTAAGGTTATGGATTGACCTTTACCTCATACACCGTCTCTGTAAAAAGGAAAGTGAAATGCCTTCAAAAAATTTAAAAAGCCCTCTATAAAATGTCTAACAAAAGACTCATAACACATTCAAAATATATAGCTGTTTCAGTACTTATAATTCTGGTTTTCAGATTTATTCTTTTAGGTGCCATCCCATTATTGGATAAAACCGAAGCAAGATATGGCGAAATTGCACGCTTAATGTATGAAACTAAAGAATGGGTCATGTTACAAATAGGTTATGGCATCCCTTTTTGGGCCAAACCACCATTATCCACTTGGCTTTCTGCGATTAGTTTTACGGTGTTTGGCGTCAATGAAATTGCAGCAAGACTACCTTTTTATTTATTGAATGTCATCATCCTTATCATATTGGGATATTGGGTGAAAAAATTAAAAATATCATTTTTATTGCCTGCCTTTATTTTGTTGACCATGCCTGAATTTTTAATCCACACAGGGGTGGTTTCTACAGATGTGGCTTTAAGCTTTAGCATCACTTTAATAATGATCTCTTTCTGGAAAGCCATACAAAAAGAAGAACATTCCATTTGGGATTACTTGTTTTTTATCGCAGTTGGTTTAGGGTTTTTGTCTAAAGGACCCATTGTTTTGGTATTAACCGGTCCACCAATTTTTATCTGGCTGATCCTCCAAAAAATAAAAATCAAAGCTGTTTATTCAAGATTGCCATGGGTCAAAGGCACTATAATAACCTGTCTTATTTCGATACCCTGGTATGTTTTGGCTGAGAAAAGGTCTCCCGGATTTTTAAATTATTTTATTGTTGGTGAGCATTTCGATCGGTTTTTAAAACCACATTGGAATGGTGATCTTTACGGTAGTGGGCATCCACAGCCTATAGGAATGATTTGGGTGTTTTTATTGCTTTTTACATTTCCTTGGTTTCAAATAGTTTTAATAAAATTATGGAAAAACAGAGCTACATTACTTAAAGATAATTGGGTGTCCTTTTTAGTATTATGGCTGTTTTGGATACCAATTTTCTTTACCATGTCCAAAAATATATTACACACGTATATTCTGCCTGTTACCATTCCTATAGCGCTGTTAATGGTTCATTGGTGGGCACCATACAAAAATAAAAAAACAGCACTCATTTTAAGTTCCATTTTTCCTATTGGAGCTATTATTGTATTTATTGGTTTAAACTTTATGGAAGCTTGGCATGAACAATTGAATTCTGATAAATATCTTATAGAGCATCAAATCCCAAAACCTTCAGGAGTGTCTACACCAATTTATTATTGGAAGAACGTTTCGTATTCAGGTGAATTTTATTCTAAAGGTCATGCCAAAAAAATACCAACAAAAAAAGCATTGGAAACCATAATAAATACCAATAAAAAATTCTACTTTATCGTTTTAAAAAAAAGAATAAAAGACATTCCAAAAACATTTATAAATCAGCTGGTTTTTTTAGAATCCAATTACACAACATCTATTTTTTTATATGAAATGCCCATTGACAATTTACAAACCAACCAACCGATATGATCAACAGGGCATTCCATCCCTGTGCTGCGCAGTCGAAGTATGACCTATAAAAAATAAATGAAAACAGATGAAAAAAATAATTGAAAAATAATCCTTATACCAACACTTATGTTGTTTAGCAGCATCCAATAAAAACAGTTTTCGGAGTATAATTTAACAAAAGCCCCTAAGTACATGACATATCCTCGATTAAAAATTACCATAAAAAGAGAATTCTAAGTTAAAATTAGGGTACTACTTAATCTTTTTTAACAATTCAAGTTACATTTGCAAGTGAAATTAAGCAAACTATCAAATTTTATGAGGAATAAATTATTTCCCAGTCGATTTTCATTACTTAAAACTTTTGTTTTAATATTCTTAGTACTCTCCTTTTTTGTTAGACTCGTTTTATTATTTTGGGATTTTTCAGAAACAGACACATCGCTTTTTAGTTTATTATATACATTTCTATTAGGCTTTTTATTTGATATAGGCACAATATCCTTTTTTGCCTTACCATATGCTTTGTACTTATTGTTTTTCCCAACTAGATTTCACGGAAGCATTGTAGATAGAATAATCACTTTTTTCGCGTATTCATTAGGGCTTATTATTTTTATATTTTCCTTTTTTGCAGAAATCACGTTTTGGGAAGAATTTAAACGACGATTTAATTTTATAGCGGTCGATTATTTGATTTATACTAATGAAGTCGTTAAAAACATCAATGAGTCCTACCCGATCCCCTTACTTATCAGTATTATTTTAATTGCATTTTTTATTCTTTTATTCTTTACAATAAAAAAAGGGGCTTTTAAAGAGACTTTTAAAAGTGAAACATCCTTTAAAGGAAAATTGATTCCGACTATAACCATAGGAATTATTGTGACCATATTCTCTTTGTTTGTTCAGAACCAGGATTCTGAACAATTTAACAATCGATATAATAATGAATTATCAAAAACAGGTATTTATTCGTTTTTTGCAGCCTTTAGAAATAATGAACTGCCTTATGTAAAGTTTTATAAAACAATTGACATAGAGAAGGCCTTTGCTATTGTAAAGAAAAAATTTAAATTTTACGGTGATCAATTTGTCCATCCTGATAAAAATGAAATTTTAAGAACCGTGGTTAATTCAGATTCATTAACAACCCCAATCAGGCCAAATATCATTTTTATTTGTATAGAAAGTTTAAGTGGTAAATATTTAAATTCATTAGGCAGCACCTTAAATATTACTCCCAACATTGACTCTCTTGCTGCTAATGGGTTGTTTTTTAATAATTTATTTGCTACAGGCACCAGAACTGTTAGAGGTATGGAAGCTATAACCCTATCTATTCCACCAACTCCTGGACGCAGTATTGTTAAACGGAAAAACAATAAAAACCTTTATACCATTGGCGAAATTTTCAAAAAAGAAGGTTATGAACGAAACTTTTTTTATGGTGGTGATGGGTATTTTGATAATATGAATACATTTTTCGGCGGTAATGGTTTTAACATTGTTGATAGAGGAAGAGGATTTTTACTAGACGCTAGTATTACAACAAAGCGTACCAATATTGAAGACGACGAAGTTACCTTTGAAAACGCTTGGGGCGTTAGTGATGAAGATATTTATAACAAAGTTCTTAAAGAAGCCGACAAAACGTATCTAGATGGAAAACCATTTTTCGATTTTGTCATGACGACTTCAAATCATCGTCCGTATACCTATCCCGAGGGAAAAGTGGCAATCCCATCTGGAACCGGAAGAGAAGGAGCGATCCAATACACCGACTTTGCAATTGGTGAATTTTTAAAACAGGCAAAATCGAAACCTTGGTTTGACAATACGGTTTTTGTTATCATGTCAGATCATTGTGCGAGCAGTGCTGGTCGTTGGGAATTGGACGTTCAAAACTATCACATTCCTGCAATCGTTTATAATGCAAAAATTATTGCACCGCAAACTATTAACAAACTATGCTCTCAAATTGATTTATTTCCAACTATATTTGCGGTTCTACATTGGGATTATACCTCAAATTTATTTGGTGAAAATATTTTAAAAATGGATGCTGCTCATGAGAGAGCGTTTATTGGAAATTACAGAAAATTGGGGCTGTTAAAAAATGATAAATTAATGGTGTTGAATGAACAAAATCAATCCGATTTTTATAAATGGAACAAGGAGGATAATAGCTTAAAGACGATCCCGAACGATACAGATTTTTTAAATGAAACAATTTCATACTATCAAGTAGCAGATTATTTATACAGAAATAATGGTCTTAAAATAAAGGAATAATATTGATACAAATACATTTTATAGTTAATCCTATTGCTGGTTCTGGCGATAATCATATTAATATTAAGTTCCTTCAAAGGTATTTTAATAAGGATACGTATGCGTTAGTTGTAAAAAATTCAACATACAAAAATCACGCTATTGTACTTACCAAAGAATCCATTGTAGAAAAAGCAGATATTATTGTGGCTTGTGGTGGTGACGGCACTATTAATGAAGTGGCGACTTGCATTATTGGGACACCTATCCTTTTAGGGGTTATTCCATTGGGTTCTGGCAACGGGTTAGCATCCAACCTTAAAATATCCACAAATATTCATAAAGCAATTTCAATAATTAAAAAACAAGACATAAAAAAAATAGATCTAGGTTGTTTAAACGATAAATATTTTTTCAGTAATACAGGCGTTGGCTTTGACGCATTGGTGATTAAAAATTATGAGCAATCAAATAGTCGTAAACTTATAAGTTATGTTAAAGGAACTTTTAAATCGTTAAGAGAAATAAGTTATGATAAGGAGTATAACGTGACTTTAAATGATGAAACTTTAGTTATAAAACCTTTTATGATTTTTATTTCAAACTCAAATGTATTGGGATATAACGTGAGCCTAACTCCAAAAGCTTCGTTACAAGATGGCTTATTAGATGTCCTTATCGTTTCAAAATTAAACATATTCAAAGTTCTTTTATTTTGGTTATTAATGATTTTTAAAAAGCATCATCTTTTAAAAGAAGTTAAAAGTTATCAAACCAAAAACATGACCATCCTTCAAAATGATTTGAGTTTTTATGAGACGCAAATTGATGGAGAATATAGAATAATTGAAGATTCTAAAATAGAAATATCCATTAAAAAACAAATTTTAAATATCATTGCCTAAGTATTGAATATTAAGTTCGCTATTTAAGCAAATCGCTTTATAAGATAGGTTGCCAGTTTATAAAAAGCAAAACCAGATAGTGCGCCAAAGGTCAATCCGCAAATCACATCTAATGGGTAGTGAACACCTACATAAATTCTACTATAGGCAACCAAGCCGCTCCAAAATAATAATAAAAATATTATATTTTTATAAAATGGTCTTAACAATAATCCAGCAAAAACAGCAGTAGCCATTGAGTTTGCTGCATGCCCAGAGAAAAAACCATACTTCCCACAATTAGAAGCAACAAATCGCATACGATCAATTAAATATGCTTCACCACAAGGTCGTGGTCTTTCAAAACCACGTTTAAAAACATTTGTAACTTGGTCTGTAAATGTGATCATTAAAGCCACGATCACTATAAAAATCAAAAAAGATTTTAATCCGTATTTTTTATAAAGAAGATACAGTAACCAAGCATACAAAGGTATAAATGTAAACTTATAAGTTATTATCAACCAAAAATTATCCCATGTGGGCGAACCCAGATTGTTTAAAAATAAAAAAAGCGAGGTGTCGTAGTGTAAAAGTTTATCAATCATTATTCTTCATATAATGAAACCTCTCTATCGTAAAAATCTGTGGCCAATTTTATCAGATTCTCCGTTTCAGATTTCAATTCTTTTTCATCTTCTTCATCAAAATCTTCAAACCACTCAACCTCATCATCTTCAAGATTAATAATAAATCGTGGAAATTCGGTATGAATTACATAGATGGCCTCAGGAAAATCTGTATTGTCGCCTAAAATAAATTTTGGTAATTGCATGTTAATACTAGTTGTTAGTTGTTAGTTGTTAGACAAAATTAGTCTTTTAGTCAAATAATTAAATCGAATATACAATAAAATTGCTGCCGTTGTTAAACCAGCGAGTAACCCTAACCAAATACCAAAACTCCCATAAGCTTCTTCTTTTCCCAAAAACCAACTTATTGGAAACCCAACAAGCCAATACGAAATGAAGGTGAGTATTGTGGGTATTTTAACATCTTGAAGTCCACGTAACGCACCTAAAACAAGTACTTGAATACTATCACTTATTTGAAAAATAGCAGCAGCTATCAATAGTTTTGAAGCAATACCAATAACCTCTGTATTATCAATAAGATTTTTAGTATCCTTAAAATCGACATATATTTTTGGTAACTGAGTATTAAATATGAAGAAAACAATAGCAAAACTTATTGCGAAAATAATTCCAAACAAAAAGATAGAAAATGCAATACGACGCAATTCAAAATAATTTTGTAATCCTTTTTGATTACCAACTCTAATCATGGCAGTAACACTTAATCCCATAGCTACCATAAAGGTCATGGACGATAAGTTTAATGCTATTTGATTCGCTGCTTGAGGGTTTTTACCCAGAGTACCGCTTAACCAAATAGCTGCGGTAAAAATGGCGACTTCAAAAAACATTTGCATGGCACTTGGCGCTCCCAGATTTATAATTTTTTTCAGCATCAACGTATCCAAAACAAAGATTTTGATATGAGTCACAAACGCTTTTGATTTTTCTTTCCCTTTAAGCAAGTACCACAAATACCAAACCATGATAAATCGAGATACCAGTGTTCCATAGGCTGCTCCTACAATACCAAGTTCGGGAAATCCAAATTTTCCAAAAATCAGTAGATAGTTTAAAATAACATTGGCTATATTTCCTAATAGGGTTGCATACATAGGATATCTGGTCATGGAGAGACCATCACTAAATTGTTTAAACGCCTGAAATATAATCAAGGGTATTAATGAAAAGGCCACAAAATCAAGATAAGGAATAGCCAAGGCTACGACTTCACTTGGTTGCTTCATAAGGTACATAAGTGGTTTAGCAAAAAGCACCATTAAAAAGAGTGAAATCCCAAGAAGCGTGCATAAAAACAACCCATGCTTAAAGGCAGATTTTCCTTTTTCGAAATTTTCTTCCGCATCGGCTTCCGCTGTTAAAGGCGTAATTGCTGTTGAAAAGCCAATACCAAGGGACATGGCTATAAACATAAAACTATTCCCTAAAGAAACAGCCGCTAATTCCGCCGTACCCAATTGACCAACCATTATATTATCAACAAAACTCACAAAGGAATGACCCAGCATTCCTAACATAACCGGAGCTGCCAATTGCCAGTTATATTTGAATTCTTTTGTGTAATTTTTTAATTGCATCGGGCAAAAGTAAACTATAGTCTTAGCTTATGCGAATTTTTATAAAAGTGATTTATAAAATATTTAGGAGTGCTTACCCCCTTGTTAACAAGTAATTATAACTTGCTTATTAACAGGTTTTTATTTTTATTACTTTTACATGCTCCCTAAAAAATCTATCCAATGAATAAAATATTTGAGAAACATTTAGCTTTTTATTTTATAGGGATTAAAGATGATTTTGGCTTATAGGTTTCCATATTGAAAAGGCTGTCTTAAAAGTGTTTTGATTGTCATTTTGAGCGTCGTCGAAAAATCTTGTTTACCTAATTATCAATAATTTGATTTTCAATAGATTCTTCATTTTTATTCAGAATGACACTTTTCAGACAGCCTCTTTTATTTTTAAGGAACTAATCTATAAGTTGATTACGTTCTTTTTAGCCTCTTCAAACTCTGTCATTAAATCGGCAACAATTTCAGAAACCGGTTTTATATCATGAATCAATCCTGCTATTTGTCCTATTTCCAATTCACCTTCCGCTAAATCACCTTCAAACATGCCCCTTTTTGCGCGAGCTCTTCCCAATAATGACTTTAATTCTTCAACGGTTGGGGACTTTTTATAAAGCTCTTGAACATCATTATAAAATTTATTTTTAATCAATCGAACGGGCGCTAATTCTTTTAAGGTTAATTGAGTATCACCTTCTTTTGAGTTAACCACCAATTGTTTAAAAGCTTGATGCGCTGAAGATTCATGACTTGCAACAAAACGACTTCCAACTTGAACACCATCGGCACCCAAAACCATAGCTGCCAACATAGCTTTTCCCGTTGCTATACCACCGGCAGCAACTAAAGGTATGTTAATTTGTTCCTTTACCATAGGTATTAAGGTCAAGGTTGTAGTCTCATCTCTACCATTATGTCCACCAGCTTCAAACCCTTCAGCAACAATAGCATCTACACCAGCTTCTTGGGCCTTTAGAGCAAACTTTACACTACTTACTACATGAACAACGGTTATACCTCGTTCCTTTAACCAGGATGTCCATGTCTTTGGATTTCCAGCAGAAGTAAAAACAATTTTAACACCTTCATCTACAATAATATCCATGATTTCTTGAATGTTTGGATATAACATGGGAACATTCACACCAAACGGTCTATCTGTAGCCTTTTTACATTTTTGAATGTGTTCTCGTAACACTTCCGGATACATGGACCCTGCACCGATTAGTCCAAGAATCCCTGCATTACTCGACGCAGAGGCAAGTTTCCATCCGCTATTCCAAACCATTCCTGCCTGAACAATAGGATATTTGATATTAAACAATTCAGTAATTCTATTCTGCATTTAAGTTTTAATGATTTTGAATGATTTCAAAATTGTTTTTGATTGAATTTTTGCTATATAAATACCTCTCGATAAAAACGTAATATCAAATTTTTTGTTCATGGTATTTATTGGAAAATTAAGCACTTGCTTTCCCAACATATCAAACAACTGAATTGATATCTCGGTCAAGTTGGAAGGAACAGAAAGATACATAATGCCATCTGTCGGATTAGGAAACATTTTAACTTCGATATTCTTGCTTTGAGCATTTTCTGAAGCCAATCCCAAATCAAGTGCTAATTGCAAATCTGGAATACCATAGCCCAACTCATGATCTGGGGTATTGTATTGCGACGACGATTCCCTTACCAATTGCATAATCTCGGCATTCGATTTATTAGGGAGTGCCTGCCATAAGCATGCAATACCTCCAGCCATTATAGGTGAACTAAAAGAGGTTCCATTGGCCGTGCCTATGCCATCATTTTCAAAAATCACAGAACTATTTTGTCCTTGTGCAACAACATCGGGCTTTTGGGTCGATTGAATGTTGCTACCAATAGAACTAAACGTCACATAATTTTCGTTAGAATCAACGGCGCCTATTGTAAATACTCCAGGAGCATCGGCCGGTGCATTCAAGCCACTTGTCCCTTCATTTCCCGCTGAAGTAACCAAAAGCATCCCCTTTTCAAAAGCTACATTAGCACCTCTTGTTATGTAAATTGTACTTCCATCAAAATCAGTAGCTGGATAGTTATATTTGGTATTATCATAAAAACTGCCATATCCCAATGATGTATTGATCACGTCAACTCCTAAACTATCTGCACGTTCAGCCGCTTCTACCCAATAACTTTCTTCAACAGGATTTTCATTAAAATTATCTTCGGTAATAAATAGGTAGTAATCCGCATCTGGAGCAGTTCCTACAAACGTATCTTGCACATAGCCTGCCATAGTACTTAATACCAAGGTGCCGTGATTGCTTGGATCGCCAATATTATTGACATAAACATCAGGATCTCTATTTACAAAATCATAGGTGCCTTTAATATGCCCGCCATCTCTTAAACGTTGAAATGAGGCCATACCATCTACATTTGGAAAAGCCGCATCAAGTACCGCTACTGTGATTTCTGTTCCTGTAAAATTTGCCAAATGCAACTGATCTCCATTAAACATTTGAATTTGATTGACAGCACTCCCATAATTAAAAACCGTAGTGGTTTCTTGAAATTTTGATTCTTTTTTTGACTGTGTCCTTTTTAGGGTATTCAAACTTTTATCAGCGAAATCTATTGAATTAACAAAGCTCAAATTTTTAAGCGCTTTAATGTCTAATTCTGAGCCTCTTACATGCACTGCATTAAACCATTTAGATTTAGCCATGACGATAATTCCTGTTTGAAGCTTTAATTGTGCAATATAAACTTCATTAACGGGCACATCACGCTTATCGATAACCACATTATGGGCATTTTTTCTATCGATAGCTTTTTGGGAAAGTATGGTAATAGGATTTGCGATTGAATTAGCAACATTTGCTTTATCAGTCAAATACACCCATGCATCTTCATTTTGTGAAAAACAAGTGAACGAAAGACATAAACTAACATATAAGAATAGGTAAACTCTCATTACAATACATTTAAGGGTTTGCAATTTAGCAAATTACTCCTGAACCAACTAATTCATCTTTTAAATACCAAGCAACGAACTGACCTTCGGTAATGGCGGATTGTGGATGTTCAAATTCGACATACAAACCGGACTCCACTTTAGTCAGAGTCGCTTTTTGCAAGGGTTGTCGATAACGGATTCTTGCCAAAACAGACATTGTTTCTCCAGTTTTTAATCTTAAATCCTCTCGAATCCAATGTAGTTCATTGTTACTTACAAATAAGGCCATTTTATATAACCCTGGATGTTGTTTCCCTTGTCCGGTATAAATAACATTCTCATTCACATCGGTTTCAATAACAAATAAAGGTTCTGCATTGCCACCAACAGCCAATCCTTTACGTTGTCCTTTTGTGAAATAATGAGCACCTTGATGTTTGCCAACAACTTTACCATCTTCAATTTGGTACTTTAGTTTACGAGATAGAAATTCCAGTCGATCCTCTTTTGTTTTAAAATTGGGGGCATTTGTTGTGTATATCACATTTTTTTGAGGAATTTCAACAATTTTTCCTTCTTTAGGTTTTAATTGTTGCTGTAAAAAATCTGGCAATTTAACCTTGCCTATAAAACAAAGCCCCTGAGAATCCTTTTTTTCGGCAGTTACCAAATCTAATTGCGAAGCAATATCCCTTACCTCAGGTTTTGTTAATTCACCTATTGGAAATAAGGATTTTGCCAATTGCTCTTGAGATAACTGACATAAAAAATAGGACTGATCCTTATTTATATCGGCACCAGCCAGCAATTGATATATCGGTTTTCCTTCTTTATTGACGACTCCTTTTCTGCAATAATGACCGGTTGCCACATAATCGGCTCCAAGTTCCATGGCAATCTTCATAAATACATCAAACTTAATCTCTCTATTGCATAGTACATCTGGATTTGGAGTTCTACCGTTTTCATACTCCCTAAACATGTAGTCAACAATTCGCTCTTTATATTGTTCACTTAAATCGACCGTCTGAAATGGAATACCCAGTTTGTCTGCAACCAACATAGCATCGTTACTATCATCTAACCAAGGGCATTCATTGGAGATTGTAACAGAATCATCGTGCCAGTTTTTCATGAACAAACCAATCACATCGTACCCTTGTTGCTTTAATAAGTAAGCCGCAACACTAGAATCAACACCTCCTGAAAGACCTACTATAACACGTTTCATAATATAAAAATAAGATGCAAAGATACAATTAATACCTATAATTCTATTCTCGATTCAATCACAAAAGACTAGAAGTGAGTTACTTTTTTTTGGGTTTTGAATAATACGTGAAATCTTTTTCATTCGTTAATTTACCACCTTCATAATAGTTCCAAATTCCGCTTTTCTTATCATTTTTATATTGTCCCTCAATAATTAATTCACCTTTAGAATTATAATATTTTGAAGGCCCGTGCAATTGATCATTCGCATAAACAAATTCTTTAAGAACGACATTATTTTCTGAATACCAAACAGATTTTCCTTGTAGCTTTCCATTTTCATAATGCTTTATTTCAGCAACTTGCCCGTTTTCGTAATAGACAAAACGGTCTCCATCCAAAAGACCAGATTCATTATAGTTCTCAAGCGTTAATAATTTATTAGATGTTTTTTGATAATACTTCCAAGCACCTACGTACATTTTTCCATTCATCTCACCTTCGCTAACAACTTTCCCCATGGAAGTGTAAAATATTACATACGCTTTAGTATCCTTTTCGTTAAATTGTTTCGTGGCTGTTAACGATGCTTTATCAGCTACATTTTTATAGAATTTAAAAAGACCTATTTCTTTACCGTGACTAAACTCTCCTTCATACCTTAAAATTTTAGTGTCATCGAAATATTTTTTCCAAATTCCATCACGTTTGCCATTTGCATCCAATTGATTGATGGTTTGCGATGCAACCAAAGTACTTACAAAAAGACATAATGATATTATAGGTATCCTCATTTTTTAATATTTAAAAACTCCGTTGTAATAACGTTTACTTATTTATGAAATTGTATGTAACAAAAAAGCTGCCATTTGGCAGCTTTTAAATTTACTTACGCTTTTGAGCTTGTTTTTGTTTTTCTGCCTTCTCCATCATTTCTTTCATTTTTGCCTGAAATTTATTTTCCTTTTTAGGTTTCTTCTTATTCTCTTGGATTTTTGCATGAATTTTATCCTCATCGATAATGTATTTCTTTATTACCAGCATAATACCAATGGTAATCAAGTTTGAAACAAAGTAATACAAGCTCAATCCTGAGGCATAGTTGTTAAAGAAAAACAACATCAATAATGGTGAAAAATACATCATGTACTTCATCATTTTACTCATATCGGGCATCCCTTCTTGTGTTGGCTGTGATGCCATTTGCTGTCCTGTTGTCATTTGCATATAAAAGAATATAGCCACAGAAGCCAATATTGGAAACAAACTAACATGATCACCATAAAAAGGTATGTGAAATGGAAGCTTGGCTATAGTATCATAAGATGATAAATCCTCCGCCCAAAGAAAACTCTTCTGCCGTAAATCAAACGCCGACGGGAAAAATTGAAACAAGGCATAGAACACTGGCAATTGCAGTAACGCTGGTAAACAACCGGCCATAGGGCTAGCTCCTGCCTTACTGTAAAGCGCCATGGTTTCCTGTTGTTTTTTCATGGCGTTATCTTTATACTTTTCATTAATCTCGGTGATTTCCGGCTTTAAGACCTTCATTTTTGCCTGAGAGACATATGATTTGTACGTTACTGGCGACATCACTATTCTTACCAAAATGGTCATGACAATTATGGCAAATCCATAAGGTAGAAATGAACTTAAAAAGCTAAATGTTGGAATAAACACATAGCGGTTAATCCACCCAAAAATACCCCACCCCAATGGAACTACCTCATCCAAATTTCTATTGTAAGAATTCAATATTTTATAATCTGTTGGCCCCAAATACAAATTCATGGTTTTATTAAGTTCACCGCTTGCCAATTCCAACGGGAGTTTTGCTTCAAAAGCTTTTGTAAAAACCGTATCAATCTCTTCATCTTTAACTAGGTTATGAGATGTTAAGGTTGCTCTTTTAAAAGGTGTGTCTGCTAATAATATAGAAGTGAAAAAATGCTGCTTAAAGGCAACATAGGTAACATCGTGTACCGTATTATCAGTATCTGAACGTTGACTTAAATAATCATCTTTCCCACCTTCATACTCATAAATTAACTCGGTATATCTGTTTTCGTAAGAAATACTTTTTGCATGGCGATAGGTTTTTATTTTCCAATCTAAGTTAACTTCTTGAGAGCTATTAATTACATCATTTAACCCTTGGGATCGAATAGAGAACCCAAGCATATAATCATCGTTCTTAATCTCGTAACGATATTCCAAAAACTTCGTGTCAGACACTTTTAATTTCATTGAAACTATCGTGTTGTCCCCGTTTTTTGTAATAGTTGGTTCAAAATATAAATCTTGCGTATTTAAAATTCTACTATCTGTAGTCCAAAAATTGATATTAAAGGCTCCATTATTATCTTTAATTAAATACACAGGAATAGAATCGTAATTGACATAGTTTTTCATCTTTACTTCCGATAAAAATCCTCCTTTATTACTAAAGGTTAATTTTAAAACATCGGACTCTACAACCGTTTCCTTACCAGAAGCTGAAGGCAATGTAGATGAGTAAGCAAAAGCGCCCAATTTGTTTTTTAAGCCTGCCAAATGCATGGAATCTTTAGCCGCCTCTGCCGAAAAATCTTCAGAAGTGGTGACGATTGTTTGTGCATCATTAGTTTCCTTTTGCTCTTTGACAACTTCCTCTTGCTTTGCTTTTTCCTGTTCAGCTACTTGCTCTGGCGTTGGTTTATTTTGCCACAGCATGTAAAGTAATATTCCGAAAATAAGAACAAAACCTATGATCGAATTTATATCTAATTTTTTTTCTTCCATTTTATTAAAAATTTCTCCTTCCATTAAAGGAGATTGTAAGGTGATTATTATGTCGAATTTCTATATACTCTAAATAATTATGAAAATTTTATAGGAGCCATTTGATAAATCAAAAAACCACCCACTTTTAATTTTGTGACATACTGGCACTTTTTTTACTGTTTTTATGTTTTAAGGCTGCCTTTACAAATGCCACAAATAACGGATGCGGGTTTGCAACTGTACTACTATATTCTGGATGGTATTGAACCCCAATAAACCATGGATGACTCGGGATTTCAATAATTTCGACCAACCCTGTTTCTGGGTTCAATCCAGTAGCCAACATCCCTGCTGCTTCAATTTGTTCTTTATAATCGCTATTAAATTCGTACCGATGCCTGTGACGCTCCTTAATAGTTTCCGCTTTGTAAATATTACGAGCCGCGCTTCCAATTTTTAAATCGCAAGCCCAAGCTCCTAAACGCATAGTCCCTCCTTTATCGGTAATAGCCTTTTGCTCTTCCATTAAGTCAATCACCGGATTTTTAGTATTTAAATCCATCTCTGTGGAGTTTGCATCCTTAATATGTAACACATGACGGGCAAATTCAATGACTGCCATTTGCATTCCTAAACAAATTCCGAAAAACGGAATGTTATTTTCGCGTACAAATTTAACGGCGGTAATTTTACCTTCAATACCTCGCTCTCCAAATCCTGGAGCAACTAAAATACCATCTAAATGGCTCAATTTTAATTTGATATTGTCCTCGTTCAAATATTCAGAATGTATGGATTCTATGGTGACTTTCACTTCATTTTCCGCGCCTGCGTGAATGAACGATTCCAAAATTGATTTATAAGAGTCCTGTAATTCGACATATTTCCCAATTAATCCAATGGTCACTTCTGTTTTTGGGTTTTTATGCCTTTTTAAAAATTGATTCCATTGTGTAATATCTGGAACAGAGCTTTTCAACGCCAGCTTTTTCAATACCACTTTATCTAAACCTTCTTCTAGCATTAAATTAGGGACATCATAAATGGTGGATGCATCGATAGATTGAATAACGGCCTCTTCCCTAACATTACAAAACAACGCCAGTTTACGACGTAAATCATACGGTAAATCATACTCCGTTCTACATACCAAAATATCTGCCTGCACCCCACTTTCCATAAGTGTCTTTACGCTGTGCTGCGTAGGTTTTGTTTTAAGCTCTCCGGCCGCAGCTAAATAAGGCACTAAGGTTAAGTGTATAACAATAGCATTGTTATCGCCTAAATCCCATTTTAATTGACGCACGGCTTCTATATATGGCAAGGACTCAATATCTCCAACTGTCCCTCCTATTTCGGTAATAACAATATCGTAGTCGCCCGAATTTCCAAGAAGTTGAACACGTCGTTTTATTTCATCTGTAATATGTGGCACTACCTGAACGGTTTTTCCTAAAAACTCACCCCGACGTTCCTTATCAATTACACTTTGGTAAATACGACCTGTTGTTACGTTATTGGCCTGACTTGTAGGTACGTTTAAAAAACGCTCATAATGCCCTAAATCCAAATCGGTTTCTGCACCGTCTTCAGTTACATAACATTCACCATGTTCGTACGGATTTAAGGTTCCCGGATCAACATTAATATAAGGATCTAATTTTTGAATAGTAACTCTATAACCTTGTGCTTGAAGTAATTTTGCAAGAGACGCCGCAATAATCCCTTTTCCCAGAGATGACGTTACACCGCCTGTTACAAATATGTATTTGGTTGTTTTTATCATGTAGCGCTTATAAACGCAGGCAAATTTACAAAATTAAACTAGTTATTAAAGCATTGTTTTGGTTATTTAAAATGATTTATAAACAACTGCACTAGACTAAAAAAGAACAGAAACCAATTGATTTTGTAAGAAAAAATGCCGAACTTCGTTCGACTTTTGATTTAATCGAATAATAACGAACCATATTAAGGCATTGGCATCCATTAAAAAAATAGTCTAACCAGAATAAACAACTCTTAAAATGACAAAATTAATCATCAAAAAACCATACGAATGGTATAATCTAATGAGAAATTTTCGAATCTATATCAATGATTCTATTGTTGGTTCAGTTGGAAATGGCAAAACTGCCGAATTTGAACTTAAACCTGGAAACTATAAATTGAAATCTAAAGTTGACTGGCTCAAAAGTCAGACTATTGAATTTGAAGTAAAAAAAACGAGACAAAAGTTATAGAATTAAGGGAATTTAGACACAAAGTTTTAATTTTACCAGCTTTGTTAATTATTTTATTTGAATGTCCGTAATTTGTCATAAGTCTGAAAACATAATGATTTTGTCATTCCGACAAAGGAGGAACCGCATTGGTTTTCAATAGATTCTTCATTTCGTTTCACTCCATTCTGAATGACAAAAATGGTATTATGAATGAATACGGACATTCAAATTATTTTACTAATCTATGTGGTTTCCAAAACAAAATTCAATATTAATTTGGATTTTTTATGGGTTTTGGGAATTATAATATTCTGTTACCCTGTTTATTATATAACTTTTGGTAAAAACCATTATTTAAGATTTAAAGAATAAAAAACAAGTATCAACATTATATAAGTACAATAATAGCGGGATTTACTACTAAAAACACACCTTACTCGGTTAGAGGCGCCTTTATAAACACAACAAACCAATCCTTAACTTTTTATTTAGGATACTGTTTTTTAATATTCCTAATCAACTCTTCCAATCCATTTAATTTAAGTTCATAAACAGTTTGTAGCAAATCGCCCAACTTCCCTTTAGGAAAGCCTTTGTTATGATACCAAACCACATAATATTCTGGTAAATCAATTAAATAACGGTCTTTATATTTACCAAAAGGCATTTTGGTATGTGCCAAAGTAATCAGGAAATTTTTATCGGGTTTAAGTTCCATGACGTAAAGAGCTGTTTCAACTACATTTCCTTAAAATGTTATGGGGTTACTTCAACAATTCTTAAATCTTGATACTTAACCAAATATGTCGTATTGTTAAAATACCCTCCAAACAACTTCTTTTTATATTCAAATTTATTTTCCACATATTCCGTTAAAGGACTTTCGTTTACCGACTTATATAAATTATCTGAAGACACTAAGCGCAACACCACATCCATGGTTAAATCGAATCCTCGTGTTGCTCGTTTGTTAGGTGTTAAATGATACACGTCCTGGTATTTTTTAATAAATGAGTTATTATCATCCCCATTGTTGGTTTTAGACATGGTTGCAAAGGTAAATTGTAAGTTTGATAAATGCTCATTGGATATTTGTTCTCCTTCAAACGCTCCATTTTCATTTGTAGTAGTTAGTATAATATCAATTTGTTCCTTTTTCTCTTTAATATTTTCCTTCTGAATTAAAGAATTCAAATGGCTTGTTACATTGGAAGCAAACCCTTCATGTAGTGTTTCTAAAAACACCACGTTTAACCCAGGTTTTAGAACGTTGGAGATATCATCAACCAATACATAATTGGCATCTTTACCATCTTTATCTTTTCTTGCATAGACTTGCCTTGCATTCGGAAAATCCTGTTTTAATTGATTGGCAACCACTGCATTTTTACTATCTGAAATGATGATGATATTTTTTACATCGGGCAGTGATTGTACATAACTTACAATTTTATTTTTTAACATGTCGCTTGAAGGTCTCGATTGAAACACATTATCATACAATTTAAGATTCTCTCCTATAGGGGAAATAATGGGGACGTTGTACTGACGTAATTCGGAGGACGCTTTTTCAAAAGTATCAGGCGTTAAAGGGCCAATAACGGCATCTACATGTTCAAAATCATGGTCTTCAATAATTTTGGCAACTTCACTCACTTGGTATTTTGTATCATACACATCCACTTTAAGAGAGATTCCCAATAATTTTAATGAATCTATAGCCATTAAAATACCCGATTGAAAATCTAAAGAGGCATTTAAATAAGGGTCTTTTGAAATACTGTTTTTTGTTCCAGCAATAGAATCAAAGTCCACGCGATTTAAGCGAAATGGCAGCATGATAGCTATATGCTTTGTTTTAAAATCACTAATACTATCTGTTAAATCGATAGAGTTCGTAAATCCTTCATCGGATGCAATAGTTTCATTATAAGGGATTTTTAAAATCATGCCAACTTTTAATCCACTTTCATTTAAACCAGGGTTTAAGGTCTCAAGTTGTTCTTGTTCTAAACCTAATTTAAGTTTTAAACGATAAAAACCTTCTTTTGGAAGCACCTTGTAATAACTGTATTGGTCATCAAACTTCTTTTCATCGTCTCGATTAATGTTTGGTACATTTATAATTTCACCATCCTTTAAAACCACATTCATATTTGGGTTTAGGGCTTCCAATTCTGCTACTGAAATACCAAATTTATAAGCAATTCGCCATTTACCTTCTTTTGGTAATACCGTATAAGGCTTTGTTAACTCAACGGTTTCAACGGTCTTAGTAACTTTAAAAATTGGGATTTGAAGTTTATCCCCTTTTCTCAAGCTATTTGAATATAAAAACGTATTGTATTTTTTTATGTCTTCTTCTGTTATATTATATTGTTTTGTTAAGCTATAAAGGGTTTCTTTTCGTCTGGTTTTGTGTGTTTTAAATCCTTTTAATTCTTTTATAATGGTAACTTTCGGTTCGGTATCTACTTTTGGTTTTGGAATGATCAATAAAGAATTTGGCTTTAGCCCTTTTTTAGCATCCGGATTTAAGGCATAAATCGCGAAAGGCGTTACGAAATACTGTTTGGAAATACTTTCAATAGTCTCTCCTTCTTTAACTTTATGAGTTGTGTAGTTTTGTGCGTTAGCAGTATTTATACTAAAAAGAATTGCCAAACATACAACAGAAAAGAATTTAATCATGTAATCTTTTTTTTAATTATTAAGGTTGTCGCATGGTTATAAAATTAATATGCCACAATTTTCATTTTAATAGTATGATGCATATAGCATGCCAAAAAGAAAAATAAGTGTTGCCACGAATTATTATTTAATTCGCTTTTAATATATACGTGAACTTTCAATTATTGGGACATCTGTAATACTCTAAATATAGTTTTTAAATATGTTCTGCCCAAAAATTATTCCCATTCAATAGTAGCAGGTGGTTTTGAGCTAATATCATATACTACTCTATTAACGCCTTTAACTTTATTTATTATATCGTTTGATGTTTTTTGTAAAAATTCATAGGGTAAATTTACCCAGTCTGCTGTCATCCCATCGGTGCTTTCAACTGCTCTAAGCGCCACACATTTTTCGTATGTACGCTCGTCTCCCATAACACCTACGCTATTTACAGGCAATAACATAGCACCTGCTTGCCAGACTTTATCATACAATCCCCATTCACGCAATCCATCAATAAAAATAGCATCCACTTCTTGAAGAATACGGACTTTTTCTGCTGTAATATCTCCCAATATACGAATAGCCAATCCTGGTCCGGGAAACGGATGACGGCCCAATAATAACAGATCGATGCCTAAGGTAGCACCCACACGTCTCACCTCATCTTTAAATAATGCTTTTAATGGCTCCACGATTTTAAGTTTCATAAAATCTGGCAATCCACCGACGTTATGATGACTCTTTATGGTTGCGGATGGCCCACCCGTCGCCGAAACACTTTCAATGACATCTGGATATATGGTGCCTTGTGCCAACCAGGTTACATTTTCAATAAGATGTGCTTCATGATCAAACACTTCAATAAAGGCATTCCCAATGGCTTTGCGCTTCTTTTCAGGATCATCAATACCCGCCAATGCATCTAAAAATCGCTTCGAGGCATCCACGCCTTTAACGTTAAGTCCCATACCTTCGTATTGATCTAAAACACTTTCAAATTCATTTTTACGTAACAAACCATTATTAACAAAAATACAGTAGAGGTTTTTGCCGATAGCTTTATGAAGCAACACTGCTGCCACCGAAGAATCTACACCTCCTGAAAGTCCTAAAACCACTTTGTCACTTCCTATTTTATTTTGAAGGTCTTCCACTGTTTCTTCTACAAAAGATTGGGGTGTCCAGTCTTGTTGAATACCCGCAATATGAACTAAAAAGTTTTCTAATAATTGTTTACCATCTGTTGTATGATACACTTCAGGGTGAAATTGAATGGCATAGGTTTGCTCTCCTTCAATTCTAAAGGCCGCATTTTTAACATCTGTAGTACTGGCCAGTAAAACAGCCTTGGTTGGTAAGTGCTTAATAGTATCACTATGGCTCATCCAAACTTGACTTCCTTTGTGGATGTTAGCAAAAAAACCTTCATCCCCTTTAAGGTAAGACAAGTTTGCTCTCCCATACTCTCTTGTATTTGATGGGGCAACCTCACCGCCTGAAAAATGCGCTAAATATTGAGCTCCGTAGCAAACCGCTAAAATTGGTTTTTTACCTCTAATTTTAGATAAATCGAGATGAGGAGCGTTCTCTGCTCTTACTGAAAACGGACTACCGGAAAGCACAATGGCGTTAAATTCCGCAATGTTTGACAGTTTTTTGTTGTAAGGGTGGATTTCGCAATAAATATTGAGTTCTCGAACTCTACGGGCAATAAGTTGTGTGTATTGTGACCCGAAATCTAAAATAAGTACCTTGTTATGTTGCATGCGCAAAAGTAATAATTGATTTTAGAATGACGAATTACGACTCGTAAAATTTTACATTTTTTATCCCATTGAATCCAGGATCATTGCTATATCCTTTTCAGTGGTGTCTGGATTTATAAAACAAAAACGCGATACCGTTTCGAACGAATCTCCAGATTTCCATTTCGTTGGTGTTACTAATGCAAATCCTTTTCTGTGATTTTCATAGGTCCAATTCGTATAATCTTGAGGTTCCCATCCTATTCTACGATATAAAACACAAGATAAACTTGGCTCTCTAACCAATTCTACATATTCGCGTTCTTCAATTAACTTACCAGCAATTTGCGCCAATTCAATACCACGCTCCACTGCTTCTTTATACCTATCTGTACCATGCATTGCCAATGAAAACCATAATGGCAAACCTCTAACTCGACGGGTTAATTGAATTTGATAATCGGTAGGGTTAAAACCATGAGCGCCTTCGTCTTTGAATATATCTAAATAAGACCCTTCTTGAGAATGTGCTTTTTTAGCCAATTCTGGTTGTTTATAAATAACCGCACCGCAGTCGTAGGGAGAAAACATCCATTTATGAGGGTCAATAGTGATACTATCGGCTTGCTCAATACCATTGAATAAATGCCTGACAGAATCTGCAACCAAAGCGCCTCCACCATAAGCAGCATCCACATGAAACCACAATTTCTCTTTGGTGCATATAGTGGCTATCCCTGCTAAATCATCAATAATGCCGGCATTGGTTGTTCCACCAGTCCCAACAACTGCAAATAAGCGTTGTCTTTGATGCTCTGATAATCCATCAATTGTCTCTTGCAAGGCACTTGCTTCCATTTTATCTTCGGTATCCACTAAAAACACATCCACATCGACCACTTTAGCCATGGCTTTTACTGAAGAATGGGCTCCAATAGACGTTATTATAATCCCTTTTTCAACTTTATTTTGATCATTTAAACTTCGCCAATATTCTCTTGCGGTTACTATAGCAGACAAATTAGCCGCCGTTCCTCCACTGGTAAATACACCAAAAGCCCCTTCTGGCAATCCAGTTAAAGAAACTATCCATTTCATCGCTTCATTTTCACAAAAAATACCGCCTGCACCTTCCATCCAATACGCCCCATGAATACTTGAAGCCGATGTTACCAAATCGAACATGATAGCAGCCCTCGTTGGGGATGCTGGCACAAAAGCTAAGTTCCTTGGATGATCTACAGGCACATTTGCTTTTGATAAATGCTTCTTCCATAGGTTGAATGCATTCTCACCACCAATACCTTTTGCTGTAATAGTTTCTCCAACCAAAGCTTTTAACTCTGCTTCCTTTTTAGGCTTTCCAATTTCATGCTCGGTGGCTGAAATTCTACCAATGGCATATTTCATGACATCCAAGGTCATTTCAATTAAATCGATATCTATTTTATGCATTGTTTATTAAAATGTAAGTATTAAAAACTCGTTTTTAAGCGGTTGTAAATTTGCAATCAATTCAGGGATAAGGCGATCTCCGTATTGCAAATAGAATTCTGAAAAATTAGTATTACGTTCTTGCAAGCTTTGATTTGGAAACAATTCATTTTGAATATCTGTCATTCTAGAAACTTGATCTGAAAGTTTTCTTTTTTGAGCTTTAAGCAAACGTTTCTCAAGTTTTTCAAGTCCTTTTAATTGTTTTGCCTCCTGTGCTTTTACGGCTCTTAAAAATGATTTATCGGTTTGTTCCGCTACGTCATACAAGGTTTTAAACTGCTGTTTTAAAAATTCTTTTTGAGAAGAAAAATCAATATCAATATTTGAAATTTCCCTTACTTTTTTATTGATGAAGGTATCGCGCTTTAGAAAAATATCTTCATTTGAAATATTTAAACCTTTAAGTTTTTTGTGTTGCTGTTTGGTTTCAATCAACACAGAATTACGAAGCAATAGTATTGGGAAAGGCACTTTTACTTGATTAAAAAATTCCTTAAGCTGAAACCAATAAGCTAATTCTCCACCACCACCAATATAACAAAGGTTAGGTAAAATAACCTCTTGATACAATGGTCTAGTTATTACGTTTGGTGAAAAACGCTCAGGATGATTTTCAAGTTCTGCCATTATTTTATCTTTTGTCCACGTAATACCTGTATTTACAACCCCATACATGCCATCTTCAAAAACAATGCGTTCACGCAACCCTTGTTTTAAATAAAACACATTAATTTGACGTGGGTTGACTTGAATTTTATAGTTGTTTGCTAATTTGTTTATCCGTTCGTTTGTTTCTGAAACAAATTTAAAAGAGGTTTCGTTTAAAAATTCATTTTTAATGTAAGGAACCAATTGCTGTTTCAATTCAGCATTATTGGCATCAACAATTACCAAGCCATAATCTTTAAAAATTGCATTCGCTAAAAAACGTGTTGCATCTGTGAGATTATCATGCTTTATATAAGCCTCAGTAAATAAATTCCGTAAGGAATCTGCGTACACGCCAACACCTAAATGTTGAGAGAATTGATCGAAAACTTCTGTTAAACCATCTGTGGACAAATCTCCAACAGCTCCACTTGATTCTCTGTTCCATTGTACTTTTTTTCCTTTAAAATTAAAGTGATTTATTTCTTCAAAATCATGATCTTCATTGGCCATCCAATAAACAGGCACAAAATTGTTGTTAGGATATGCTACTTTTAGCTCCTTACAAAGATTAATTGTGGACACAATTTTATACAAAAAATACAATGGTCCCGTAAAAATATTTAGCTGATGTCCTGTGGTGATTGTAAAGGTAATGTCTTGTTGTAATGTCTGGATGTTTTTAAGTGTCGCTTGAGATGCATCAATATTTTGATATTGTTCCTTTAAAACAGAAACTAAAGCAGTTCGTGAACTTGTACTAAAAGACGCCTGTTTTTCGACTATTTGTGCTTTAAAATTTTCAAGTTTTGGAAACCGTTTATAAAACTGTTTTAGCTCTGGGTGTTCATCTAAATAATCACAAATAAGCGATGAAAAATAGCCTGTATTTCTAAATGAGATGGTTTCCGAAAGCATACTAGTTGAATCCTATTTTAACCGTAAATATACAGCTATTCCATTTTTAATTTCTAAAAAATACGTTAAAGAGTTTTTATATAAGATTTTCGTTTAATACAAATTTAAGGCTCACCTAATTTTAACTAAAACCACTTGGTTTTAGTTATGAATTTCAGTAAATTAACATATTCATTTTTAGTCTTTTAATTTTTTTTAATCATGAAAAAACACAGCATTTATAAAAATGTAGCATTTATTCGTTTTACCGCAATGGTTGTTCTTTTATTAAGCTTTCATTTTAGTATGCTTGCCAATAATTTCCATCAAGAACAAGTTAACCAAGATACTCAAACATTTTATGAATTTAAAGGTGTAATACTTGACAGTAAAACCAATACGCGATTAGCCTACGTAGACATCAATATCCTTGGAACCAATATTGGCACCATAACCAATAATGAAGGTGAATTTTTATTAAAAGTCCCCGTAAATTATATGGATAAAAATGTACTAGTGTCCATATTGGGATACCAAAAAAAGGAGATTCCTCTATCTGGTTTTAAAAAAGAAAACACTAAAATACTACTGGATGTCTCTTTAACAGAATTGGATTTTATTAGTGTTTACGGTTCTAAAAACGCAGAGGCTTTGGTGCGTGCCACGCTAGACAGGAAAAACGAAAATTATTATAACGAGAATACGGTTATGACAGCCTTTTACAGAGAAACTATTAAAAAACGAAACCGAAATGCCTCTTTATCCGAAGCAATCATTCAAATTAACAAACAACCTTATATTAACTCAAAACGCGATGAAGTTTTTCTTATAAAATCAAGAAAAAATACTGATTATTCAAGGCTTGATACGCTGGCCATAAAACTTCAAGGTGGCCCATTTAGCACTTTATATACCGATATGGTAAAATATCCGGAATATATTTTTGATAAGAATAATTTATCAGAATACGAGTTTTCTTTTGACCCATCTACACAAATAAATAGCAGACCAGTATATGTTGTAAACTTTAAACAGAGGGGTAACACGAGAAAACCTTTGTATTATGGCAAACTTTATATTGATTCCCAATCTTTAGCGTTAACGAGCGCTGTTTACAATTTAAATGTTGAAGACAAACAATTGGCAAGTGAAATGTTCATTAAAAAAAAACCTAACCGAGTTAAGGCATATCCAACAGAAGCATCTTATAGAGTGGATTACAGAACCCGAAACGGAAAATGGTTTTATGGATATGGTAATATTCAATTAACGTTTAAGGTAAAATGGGCACGTAAATTATTTAATAGTGTCTATACTTTAAATAGTGAGATGGCCATAACAGACTGGAAAATTAGTGATGATACAAATTATAAAGGAGAAAAATTAAAACCTAACGTTATCTTAACAGAAAAAACATCGGGTTTTTCAGATCCTGGTTTTTGGGGAGAATACAATATTATAGAACCTGAAAAATCAATAGAAAACGCTATTATAAAAATAAACAAACAGTTAGAACGCGCTGAAACCTAATTACCGCAATTCAAATAAATTATTCATCAAACCATACTATTGGTTTTTTAATATTTTTTTGAATGTCCGTAATTTGTCATAAGTCTGAAAATATAATAATTTTGTCATTCCGACAAAGGAGGAACCGCATTGATTTTCAATAGATTCTTCATTTCGTTTCACTCCATTCTGAATGACAAAAATGGTATTATGAATGAATACGGACATTCAAATAATAAATTTTGAATACATGAAAAACACCAGTCACCACGATGAGCGTATCGCCAAAATGACATTTGCTTCTGTATACCCACACTATCTCACAAAAATCGAGAAGAAAGGAAGAACGAAAGAAGAATTGCATCAAGTAATTGAGTGGCTAACCAGTTTTGATGAAAAAAAACTGAAAGAACTCATTGAAAACAAAGTGACTTTTGAAATATTTTTCAAAAGTGCTTCATTAAACCCTAATTCTAAACTGATTACTGGTGCAATATGTGGCTATCGAGTAGAAGAAATCGAAAACACGTTAACACAACAAGTAAGGTATTTGGATAAGCTGGTGGATGAATTAGGGAAAGGGCGTAAAATGGAGAAAATATTACGAATTGCCTAAATCGAATTTGGAACTATTTGATTAATGTTTATTTAAAAAAGATAATGGCCATAAGTAATTGCTTGTTCTCGCCTCTTCTAAAAATTTCTGTGTAATTTTCAGTTTTGTGCGTACTTGCAAAGTTTAGTGCTAACCCACGTAACTACCAATAAAAGAGAACGTTAAACGGCACCTCTAATGTATTACCTCAGCATACAAATCAAAATCGGCTGCATCGGTGATTTTTACTGTTGCAAACTCACCAGTTTTTAAATAACTTTTAGTCGCATCTATGAGGACTTCATTATCCACGTCAGGTGATTCAAATTCTGTACGTCCAACAAAATAATTACCTTCTTTTCTGTCAATTACCACTTTAAAAGTTTTGCCTATTTTTTTCTGGTTTAATTCCCATAAAATCTGTGATAAAGGGCTTTCTGGAAGTCTATACAATTTGGACAAGCAAACAAAAGAATTAATAAAAAATTTAGAAAACTATATTTTTAATTAAACTAACAAAAATCATATTCTACTTATACATAATATACTTTTTTTGCAGATAATATTTTGTGAATAAAACCACCTATTATCGCTAAGTATTTAGGTAAAAATAATAAAAGCTAACATAACTAACTGTAAGCAATTAACATACATAATAATAATTCTGTATATGCTAACATTTTAAAATTTAAGCAATGAATAAATTTCTTTTACATCTATTACTAATATTTCCTATTATTGGGTTTGCTCAAGATCATTCAAATTCAATAAATAGTCATAATGACGATTTCAAAAGGATTAAAATCTCATTGGCTTTTGCACAAACTTATATTCCTACTTATCATTTACATGAAGAAAGTGAAAGCGCGCAATTAATACCAACAAATGGTCTTGATATTCAATACAATTTTAACCACAAATTCTTCGTCAAATGGACAAATGAGCTGGAATTTTTAACCTACAATCTAAAAAATAATGATGGTGAAGAAAGAGTTAGGGAAAATGCCTTTTTGAGTACTCTGACCCTGGGCTATGAATTCTATGATAAACTTGCAGTTATTGCTGGTGTGGGCTACGAACTTGAGAAGTCTAAAAATCTTATAGTATATAGATTTGGTATGGAGTACAGCTTTTCAATAGGAGGAAATTGGGAATTATCACCTGAATTGTTATATGATATTAAAGAAGAATCCCATACTGCAATTACTTGGGGTCTCGGGATAGGTTGCAGAATTTAATGTTCTATTTTGAAAACCATCAATAATTATAGAAGAAACAAGGATTGAAAAAAAAGACATGAAGCTGGTATAAAATAGGCATTAAAGTTTGTAGCTCTGCAGACTGTGTCTCGGTTTAACAGGGAAGTAACACTCAATCCGCCTCTACTCTTATAATTAACTTTTAAATTTAAAACCAAAACCATCCAACAATTTTAGCCAGTTGCTACCTCAGCATACAAATCAAAATCGGCTGCATCGGTGATTTTTACTGTTGCAAACTGACCAGTTTTTAAATAGATTTTAGTCGCATCTATGAGGACTTCATTATCCACGTCAGGTGAATCAAATTCCGTACGTCCAACAAAATAATTACCTTCTTTCCTGTCAATTACCACTTTAAAAGTTTTGCCTATTTTTTCTTGATTCAATTCCCAAGAAATCTGAGCTTGAATCTCCATAATTTCATTGGCACGTTCTTGTTTCACTTCTTCTGGCACATTGTCTTCCAACTTAAACGCATGTGTGTTTTCTTCATGTGAATAGGTAAAACAACCTAATCGCTCAAAACGCATTTCCTTTACCCATTGTTTTAGGTTTTGATAATCGTCTTCTGTTTCTCCTGGGTATCCAACAATCAAGGTGGTTCTAATAGTCATTTCAGGAACAAGTGCTCTAAAATCTTGAAGCAATTTCGTGGTTTTTTCTTTAGTTGTTCCGCGACGCATACTTTTAAGAATCCTATCGGAAATATGTTGCAACGGAATATCAATATAATTACAAATTTTTGGTTCGTGTTTCATAACGTCCAACACGTCCATTGGAAATCCAGCAGGAAATGCATAATGCAAACGAATCCATTCAATCCCTTCAACTTTTACTAAAGCCTCAAGAAGTTCGGCTAAATTTCTTTTTTTATAAATATCAAGACCGTAATAGGTTAAATCCTGAGCAATCAAAATCAATTCTTTTACACCTTTGGCAGCCAATTTTTCAGCTTCAATAATAATTTCTTCAATCGGTGTTGATTTATGTTTACCGCGCATCAAAGGAATCGCACAAAAACTACAAGGCCTATCACAGCCTTCGGCAATTTTTAAATACGCATAATTCTTAGGTGTGGTGGTTAAGCGTTCGCCAATAAGTTCATGCTTATAATCGGCACCCAGAGCTTTTAACAATCCAGGTAATTCTGTCGTCCCAAAATATTCATCTACACTGGGTATTTCCTTTAACAGATCTGGTTTATAGCGCTCACTTAAACATCCCGTTACAAAAACTTTATCAACATCACCATCTTTCTTTTTTTGGACATACTCCAATATAGTGTTAACACTTTCTTCTTTGGCATTATTAATAAATCCACAGGTATTAATTACTACAATATTGCCTTCTTCTTCGTGCACAACATCTTTTCCACTGGCTTTTAACTGGCCCATAAGCACCTCACTGTCGTAAACATTTTTACTACAACCAAGTGTTACTACATTAATCCTATTTTTCTTTATCGATTTTGTGCGCATACCTTCCTTAAATAAGTGTGCAAAGATACATAATGATTGTGGATATTCTATTTTAGAACTACCATTAACGAATGTTTAATATTGATTGTTGATTAAACCTTTTATATATTTGAGTGTCTTAAAATAGAACCTACTGTTATGAAACCATTTTTATACTCAATTTTTTGCCTTATTTTATTTGCTGGTTGTTCTTCCAATAATGATGTTATAGAACCGGATCCTGTAACTGAGGATATTTATTTTCCTCCATCAAATTCTGATACTTGGGAGACTAAATCTCTAGCTGATTTAGGATGGAAAGAAAATCAACTTCAACCTTTAATAGATTATTTAGAACTTAAAAATACCAAAAGTTTTATAATACTTTATAATGGTCGAATTGTGGTTGAAAGCTATCTAAATGGCCATACATTGTCATCGCCTTGGTATTGGGCAAGTGCTGGTAAAACACTAACCTCAACAGTATCTGGAATTGCTCAAGAAGAAGGTTTAATTGATATCAACAACAAAGTATCTGATTATTTGGGAATTGGTTGGACAAGTGCGCCATTGGCCAAGGAAAATTTAATTACCTGTAAAAACTTACTATCAATGACCTCTGGTTTAGATGATAGCTTAGGAGATGATGTGTCTCCAGCAAACCTGCAATATATAGCTGATGCTGGCACACGATGGGCGTATCACAATGTGTATGTAAAAATGCAAGATGTTGTGGCAACGGCTAGTAATGATACTTGGACTAATTATTTTAATACTAAATTGAGAGATAAAACAGGTATGTCTGGCAGTTGGATAAATTTAGATAATTTAAGTGTATATTGGAGTAATACCAGAAGCATGGCTCGCTTTGGACTTATGATTTACGCTAAAGGCACATGGGAAAACATTCAAATTGTACCAGAAGCGTATTTAAATGAAGCAACCAATACTTCTCAAGCTATTAATCAAGCTTATGGTTATCTCTGGTGGTTAAACGGTAAATCAACTTATCATTTACCAGGCTTACAAATAGAATTTAATGGTGAATTAATACCAAATGCACCAGCAGATATGTTCGCTGCTTTGGGTAAAAACGACCAAAAAATTTATGTTGTTCCAAGTAAAAAATTAGTTGTCATAAGAATGGGCGATGTCGCCAATCCTGATAATCCAACCTTTGCTTTGTCGGGTTTTGATGATGAGTTATGGGGTAAAATTAATGCCCTGATTGATTAAAATATAATACTATCATAATAATGAGAGTCCTGCTATACACAGTCATTTTTTACTTAAAAAAAGAATCGACAAACTCATATTTATTAAACACTTGAAGATCTTCGATTCCTTCACCGACACCAATATATTTAACAGGTATTTTAAATTGATCGGAAATACCAATCACCACACCACCTTTAGCCGTTCCGTCAAGTTTTGTAACCGCTAAGGATGTTACCTCTGTGGCTGTTGTAAACTGCTTGGCTTGTTCAAACGCATTTTGCCCCGTAGAACCATCTAAAACCAACAACACGTCATGAGGCGCGCTATCCACTACTTTTTGCATGACACGTTTTACTTTTGTTAATTCGTTCATTAAATTAACTTTATTATGCAAGCGTCCTGCCGTATCGATAATGACCACATCGGCATTTTGAGTAACGGCACTTTTTAGTGTATCAAAAGCCACAGAAGCGGGATCACTTCCCATATCTTGCCGTATCATAGGCACTTCCACTCTATCTGCCCAAACTTGTAACTGGTCTATAGCGGCAGCTCGAAAGGTGTCTGCAGCTCCTAAAACTACTTTTAGCCCTTGTTTTTTAAATTGATAGGCCAATTTGCCTATAGTTGTTGTTTTACCAACACCATTAACACCTACAACCATAATAACATATGGTTTATTACCTTTTGGAATCACAAACTCAGTAGCCTCTCCACTATTTATTTCAGATAATAAACCGGCTATTTCTTCTCGAAGAATTAGATTTAATTCATCTGTTCCTAAATATTTATCTCTTGCAACACGGCCCTCAATTCGCTCGATAATTTTTAAGGTGGTATTGACGCCAACATCACTGGACACTAATATTTCTTCAAGATTGTCTAAAACCTCGTCGTCAACTTTTGATTTACCAGCAACAGCCTTACTTAATTTACCAAAAAATGTTGTTTTAGATTTCTCTAAACCTTTATCAAGTGTTTCCTTTTTTTCTGTTGAAAATATCTTTTTAAAAAAACTCATTTTCTGTTTGTTGTTTGTTCAACACTTATTATAATTAGCGCTAGGGATTAAAGCGGCATCCTTTTGCTTTAAGCAAAAGATATAGCTGAAAGCCCGACCTGGTTCCTGAACTTGTTTCAGGATAAAGGTAACGCCTAAAAATCAATAACAATTTCCCTGCCCAAAATAGTCTACTGAAAAAATGGCACTAAAACGGAATGTAAATATAAAACAAAAGCCACTCTTTATGAAGTGGCTCTTAAATTTTATAACACGTACTAATTTATTTCTTATTCAAGAAATCGTTTACTAGTTCTGGTATCATAATAGATTCAACAAACATGTAAGCTCCTGTTTTTGGAGATTTTACCATTTTTATTGCTTTTGATAACCTTTTTGATCCTGTTTGTAATGATGCTACTGATTTTTTTGCCATGACTCTATACGTTGTTTGACATTTTCAATATATGAAAACCTCTATTTTATTTAATTTCTTTGTGAACGGTCATACGTTTTAAGATTGGATTAAATTTCTTTATCTCCATTCTATCTGGCGTATTCTTTTTGTTTTTTGTAGTAATGTATCTTGAAGTTCCTGGTTGTCCAGACTCTTTATGCTCAGTACATTCTAGAATTACTTGTATTCTGTTACCTTTCTTTGCCATTTCTTTAACTTATTTAATACAGCTACTATTTAATTAAAAATCCTTTTGATTTAGCATCTTTTATAGCTGCAGAAATACCTATTTTATTGATGGTTTTTAAAGCAGATGTAGAAACTTTTAAAGTTATCCAGTTATCTTCTTCTGGAATGTAAAAACGTTTCTTAACTAAATTCGCGTTAAATTTGCGTTTAGTTCTATTCATTGCGTGAGACACGTTGTTTCCAACCATTGCCTTCTTTCCTGTAAGCTCACAAACTCTTGACATTATTTTCTGACTTTAAAAAATTTTTGTTGTTTAAAAACGAGGTGCAAATATACAAAATCTTTAATTTATGGCAATTTAAATTTTATCAATTTTTAAAAATTTCTTTTAGCAACATTTCAAAGGCCTTGTTTACGGCTTTATTTATCACTTTTGAACGATGATTCCCAAACCTAAATTTCTCTGAACACACCTTGTTTCTTGTAGCAATAGCGATAAAAACGGTCCCAACCTCGGCATCAGAATCACCTTTTGAAGGTCCCGCATTTCCTGTGGCAGCAATTGCATAATCAGAATTAAATAATTCTAAAACTTTTTTTGCCATAGCTTCGGCAACTTGCGAACTAACTACCGAATACGTGTTTATTAAATCTTTTGAAATGCCTAAAACTTTTATTTTTGAATTGGTTGCATAGGTTACAACACTCCCGTTAAAATAATTTGAAGCACCGGGATGCATGGTAATTTGTTCGGCTATTTTTCCTCCAGTACAACTTTCAGCGACTGCTATTGTTTGTTTTAATTTGGTTAGCTGTTTTGCTATGATAGACTCCACAATACCCTCGTCATCTTCAAAACCATAAAATTCATCTTTTATTAATGGTAAAACAGCATCGATTTGTTTTTGTACTTCCGTTTTTATCCGTTCTTTATCAAAACCTTTCGCTGACAGCCTTAGTCGAACTCTACCTAATGCTGGCAAATAAGCAAGTTTTACAAAGTCTGGCAAGGCATCTTCCCATGCGTCAATTCTAGCAGCTAAAGAACTTTCTCCCAAACCATTAACCAATAACGTTCTGTGTAAAATAAATGGCAACCGAAACTTCTTTGTTAGTTTTGGTAAAACCTCATTTTGAATTAAAGCTTTCATTTCGAATGGGACCCCTGGAAGCGATATAAATACTTTATCGTCTTTTTCAATCCACATGCCTGGTGCTGTGCCGTTGATATTCATTAGTACCTTTGCTTTTGAAGGCACTAGGGCTTGATCGATATTCACTTGTAAAAGAGTTGGTAGCGCATTTTGTTTCCAGATAGTTTCGATATTCCTTAAAACAGAATCGTCACGAACAAGTGTGTCATTAAAATATTCTGCTATGGTTTTTTTGGTAATATCGTCTTTGGTAGGGCCTAAACCTCCTGTTATGATAATGATATCTACATTATTTTCGGCATCGTTAAAAGCCTTTAATATATGTGATTTGTTATCTTGAACAGACGTTATTTGATATACTGATATACCAATTTTATTCAGTTCTTTAGCTATAAAAGCTGAATTGGTATCAATGACTTGTCCTATAAGGAGTTCATCTCCAATCGTGATTATCTCGGCAAGCATTATAATTTAAAATCTGATCGAATTTCATTGGCAGCAATTTCAATTGCCTTTAAAACGATTGCCAACTGATTTGTTATATCCAAATCCTGTTTCTCAAATTTTCCCCAATCTTGAACTTCTATAAGCGTATCCAACACCCCTAACTCAAATAAATCTATTGTAGGCTTCATTTTATGAGCTGCTTGGTATGCGTTGAAATAATCTTTTTCTGCAACGGCCTTTTTTAATCGTTCTGCATCTTCTGGAACTTCTTCTAAAAAAGCTGCTGCTAGAGCCGCAATGAATTCTTCATCATTATCTGCCAACTCTCTTACTCTAAACAATTTATAATGCTGTTCCATTTATTTTATTGTTATTGAAAACATCTGTGTGCTTTCTATAAATCCTTTAAGTTTGTCATTTGCATTGACTTTGCCAACTCCTGCGGGAGTTCCTGTAAAGATAATATCTCCAATCTTCAAAGTAAAATATTTTGAGACATATTCTATTAATTCATCAATTTTCCATAACATGTGACTCGTATTACCTTGTTGAACAACTTGGTCATTCTTAATTAATGAGAAATTAATATTATTGACATCATCGATTTTATTTAAAGGTAACCAATTTCCAATAACGGCCGCACCATCAAAAGCTTTGGCTTTTTCCCAAGGCAACCCTTTTTCTTTTAATTTGCTTTGCAAATCACGTGCTGTAAAATCTATTCCAAGTCCAATCCCGTCATAATATTTGTGAGCAAATTTTCTATCAATATACTTTCCAACTTTATTGATTTTAACCAAAATTTCGACCTCGTGATGCACATCATCAGAAAAATCTGGAATAAAAAATGGTTGCTTTTTAAGCAAAATCGCGGTATCTGGTTTTAAAAACACCACTGGATCTGTTGGCTTTTCATTTTCAAGCTCCTTGATGTGCTCTGTATAATTTCTACCTATACAAATGAGTTTCATGTGTTTATCTTTATTATCTATTTTGGTCATGTGGAACGCCCTGAATAATCATCCTCGTGTGTGTGAAGCTTGATTCTCATGGGTGTTTCATTTTCTTTCTATATAAAGGAACAAAGACCGTTTCAATTTTAGTAACAAGACATTTTAAGTCGTTTCTCTTTATTCTTGATTTTGAATGTCCGTAATTTGTCATAAGTCTGAAAATATAATGATTTT
>TARA_R110002167_G_scaffold60282_2_pt1 | contig 35264 bp, 39 predicted proteins | sample TARA_R110002167 | Tara Oceans TARA_R110002167 (sample SAMEA4398238) | marine metagenome | biome: Polar Biome; feature: [MES] marine water layer (ENVO:01000295) within the mesopelagic zone...; material: water (ENVO:00002006), including particulate matter (ENVO:01000060) such as......
CCCGCTAGTATGCAACAAAAAAGTATTAACGTCCGGTGCATACAGTGCTCTAGGTATTGAGGCTAGTAAGCACGCCAAGAAATACGACCATCCGGGCCTCTCTAAAGCCAAGAAATCGGCTACCAAATCTGGCAACTCCTTCCAGATGAACGCTCTCCTAGGTAAATCCTAGACGCCCTGAGTAGAGGGTAACACAAGTCCTCGGGCTCACCTGCTTAGGCGGGCGGGCTCGAGGCAACTACCACAAATAAGCCCCTCATTTATTCCTCTCCTGCGGGCCAGGGTCGTGTGGGATTACGTGGGATTTATATAATAAGGTATTTATAATGAGCGAAATAACGGAATTATCAAAGCACATAAACAAAAGCCTAAAAGAAGAACCTTTAATAAGTTGTAACCAAGCCTGTTCAAATTTTGGCTGTAAACTAAACATCAACACAGCTACTAGGACTAAAGCTATAAGCTTAGCAAACTATGCGTCTAGTAATGTACATCATTCGTTACCTCAGCATTCAGTGGTGAATTTAGCTAGTAATTTAGCTATAAAAAATTCTACCTTCGAGGATTTCAAAGATACAAAAGGGTGTTTAGGGTATAATGAAGGCAACTCTTCTTCTGTATTCTTGAATGCGAGAAGCAAACTTTCTAGGCTTTTATTTGTAGTATCTGGTGTTCCAGATCATATTAGAGGCGTACTAAAAGGCAGCGCGGGAGAATTACTATTCGTGCGCTTCAAGACAAGCAGCTTAAAATTAAAGTCCAGCAAAGGTAAAAGCCGTCTTGAACACCCTGCATATACCGTAGCTCATGTAAGGAATAAGATATTCGGTATAGATGTAGCTATTAGACCTAATAAAAGAAATGAAGATTATTATGTTATTAGATCAGACGATCCTTTATTAAATAAAGCGGCCAAAGCCGGTGACCTTGTAGACATAAGCGAAGATCTTTTTACTATTAATAGGGCTTCCATAAGGAGCCATTCAATTCTTGCTGAAAAGGAAAACTTAAATGATTTTATTAAGCTGGGTCAGCGCTATCGCTAAATTAATAGTTGCCGTGACCATGATCATATCTCTGGTTTGTATATAACTTTTGGAGTAGTAAATGCCTGACTTACATATGATGCTAGATATAGAGACTATGGATACTAGTAAGGAAGCTAGTGTGCTTAGTATAGGCGCTTGTATGTTCGACCCGCGTGGAGCAAACGATTATGGCAAAAGAGCTGAAGACCCTATAACGGACACTCATTATGAACGCGCTAGCTTACGTAGTAACCTCGAAGCGGGGAGGACAATGTCCGCGGACACCATCCTATGGTGGATGCAGCAAAGTGAAGCTGCTCGTTTTGAGCTGCATAGTGGGGAACAATCCCCTTTAGGTATTGCTTTATACAACTTCAGAAAATGGGCTGTGGCTAGAGACCAAGTAGCTACAAGGATATGGGCTAAAAGCCCTGATTTCGATTGTGTAATCATGCAGGATGCTATGACGAAGAGCGCGGAAATGTGGCCTTTTAAATTCTGGGAATCAAGATGCGTTAGAACCATAACGGAGTTAGCGTACCCAGAAGGTGATGAGCCGCCACTAGGCATAGGCGTGGCTCATAACGCGCTAGACGACAGCATCAGACAAGCGCTAAGAGTTCAGGAATGTTATAGGGTATTAAACTGTTAAAAGGAATAGTTATGGAATTAATTACAAAAGACCTGCCTTCACCAGATATGAGCAGGGATCAATTAGAGAAGTCTCTTGTACTATCTATGAGTAGAACTTTATTACTTGTTGAGACGGGTCAAGAATTACTTACTAAATTCGAGGCCCTGACAAAGCTGCTTGAATACACTGATGAACCGGATGAAATACTACTAGAACGGTTTGCTAAAAGCTTCCGTTTAATGGCGGACAAGGCAGCGCGCTTTAATGCTGCTGTGCATCATTCTGGTAGGGAATCCTTCGCCTTTATGCTACTCGGCTGGGACAACCCTTTTGACGGTAGTGCTATACCCCAAGTTACGCGGGATTGGGAAACTACAATAATGAAAAAGTACTATGACAAAGACGGTTCCCTTAAGAGAAAAAACGAACTCGAAAATCTAATAAAAGTCGTGGGCGGCAAATATGAACAAGAAGAAAAATAAAGACAGTACGTCGCCCAAAGAAGATTTAGATCTTTTAGTAAAGCGGCCTAATAAATCCAAGAAAGAAATGAACCGTTTTCTCTTAGCAAAAGCAAGAGAATCGAAGGATGATTTATAATGGATATAAAGGAAATAACTCCCCACTACACGATATCAGTAAACGAAGTTAGAGCAATGATTCTAAGTGAATCATTAGATCCGTTCTGTGATGCCCTAAAAATCGAAGACGAGCACCACTCGAAAGCCGTAGACTTAAGGGGTGATTCTAACTTCCTGCACTACTATTTTGTATTCAGTCCAGAAATAGCTAGCAAAGCGGACTTCATTATAAGCGAAGTAGAAAATCTCATACCGGGCATAAGCTCGGTTTTTGCGCATGAACTACCTGCCGAAATATTTATGGCTTGGGGCCTGTCATTGACAGAAAGTCATAAAATAGTAGCCGCAGGATGTTTTTTAGGTATATGGGAGCAGGTAACTTCGAACAAGCAAATGCCTACATTGAAATGGGAATACAAGGAATACATGGATTTATACATGTGTAACTTTGCGAGAGTAGGGTATATTGAAAATGCAGATAAAGAACTTGCCCTAGAAAATTCTAGCGACTATAAAAAGCGTATAGCTCTAATTATGAACCGTTCCGAAAAAGTCGCCGTTAGTATACTAGAAGACTTATCAGTAGACGGGTTACACTCGATAACAAGGTCTGTACGTGCTATAGGCCTAAAGGATACTAAGGGTGTTTATAATGAATTCTTCGATGAAGGTGCTTTAAAAACGCCCGAAACAATACATTAGTTACACTTGGGGGCGATAAGTTACACTTCTATTTTTCAAAGTGTAACAGCTTGGGTCTTTTTCTCCCCTATTAAAAACAAGTACTTATAACTACTACTTACTATATACCATTAGATGTACACTTTGTAACACTTTAAACAGCCTTGACTGCAGGATTTGATTTTGGCTTTTCTGAAAACAGGATTCTGTAGCCAAGGTTTTCAAAGTGTTACACTTTGCCTGTTATCGTGGATTTTCGAGAGCGAAACGTAGTGGTAGCAAGGGTTTCAAGCTGTAACACTTTGGTTTTCGAAGTGTTACAGCAAGTGTAACACGGAGAACTTAGTACTTAGAAATCAGTACCTTACACTCAGCACCCAGTACAGGGTGATCTGTTACTAAAGTTTCGAACGCCAGAGTGCCAGCTCCTAGGGCGATAAACAAAACTGATGCTGGTCGGGTTATTAAAATGGTTGTTAATAACAGGTGCGCATGCGTATCTCCTAGGGCCATCGATAGAGTTGGCTAAAACCATATCGCGAATTTAAGTCCGAAAGTAAAAGAGAGAGCAAACAAATGAGATTCATTAAAATTTTGCTGAATATTAAATTAGTGGAGAAATATCTATATTCAGAGAGCGAGCCCACAGGGAATGTCAAAGACAATAGACACCATTTGCAGTGCGGGTATAACATGACTTTCGAGAAAACAAATTGTAGCTGCGGTTTTTCCGAGTTGAGTAAAAAGCTATGAACAACAACCGTAAAATCCTAGCTAATATGCCGCCAGAATCACGCGAGCAACTCCTTCAGCATCTAGATTCTTGCAGATATTGGCAGGGTATATCCGAGTGCGTATGCGATTCACCATTACCGATAGGTGGTTGCCTTCGATGCGACATGGACAAGGCCGTCGAGCTACTCGTCCGAATTGTTGAAGCACAGAGATACTAACAACTTATCCACAACTTATTCACATAAACAGGAATACAACAATGAGTAAACTAGTAACCACAAAAAACGAACTAAATAACCTGATGTGCCTGGAAGAAACACCAGTAGGCATGGACGAAGTAGTTAGCGCTTACGTCAGCCGATACGAGACCAATCTAACAAATGCCCAAAAAGAGCTCAAAGAAAAAATCACGGCTAACCGAAAAGACCAGAAAGCCTTTAAAGAAGCAACGGAAAAAAGCTATCGAGCAAAAGCCGATAAGCAGTATAACAACACAAAGCATAAGTCTTACGGACCGCTAAAAATTAGAACACTAGTAAAAGATACAAAAGTTGAGTGGAGTTACGTCGAGCGGAATTCTAGTATTAAAACCATCCGAACCACTGTTGATATATACGCTAATGGCGGGAGCGATAGAACTGGGTATGTGCACTTACATTCAAGCCTAACCGCAACAGAGATAAATTCAACAATAAATTTTGCCAAAATCGAAAGTAGTTTATCTGCGGAACTAATGGAAATTAACCGACTACTACAAGATGTATCACGTAAAGAACGTCAAGTACGTGGCAAGATTGCAGAACGCAAGCTGGAAACAGCAGGTATCAACTTAGAGCTAGATAACGAGATTCTTAAACTTGTAACTTTATAGGTCAACAAAATGGAGTATTACAACTTAGTAGATTCCGGGCCGTATCACGTAACTTATACGGTAGTGGAAGACATACTGTTAACCACAGAAGGTTCGTTAACCAAAGATGATTGGAAAGAAGCTACAAAAGGATATCGTTGTTTTTACAACGCAACCATAAACAACTCGTCTGCTAGCGGTTGGAAATACTCAAGGACACACGTAGACATTAAAAAAGTCGAAGAGTATTTTTCGGGCATCGAAAAAGAGCTTAAAAATAGCAAGGTAAAATCTACGGAGATAGATAAAGATATTCTAGCCCTTATAAAAGAAGTAGATTTAATAGTCCCGCACTATAATCGCTATTTAACAAGGCAGGGAAACAAAGTACGGTACAGGAAAACCACTAGCCCCGTCCAGAAAAAACCTAGGGTTTCCGACTACACGAGTCTTTTATACCGGATGCAAAGTTGCTTTGTCAGAAAGTACGGGTTTCGAACCGAAGACGAAGGGCGTTACTCCGATTTGTCCGTATACAAACTAAGAGCACTTATAACGATTCCAGACATGAAAAAGCATAATTTATGGAAACATATTAAAGGTTCATTCCAAGAAGAAGTCTGGCATAAAAACGACCCTAAAAAAGGGAAAGAACTACTCCACGATGATAGGTACTAAAAATGAGTGAAGATAACGAAGAAATAAAAAAACTAGAAAGGGCCCTAAAAGTCTCGCAAATGCTCGTGGCCGCACAAGAAGAACAGATACACGACCAGCACTTAAGGTTAAACGCTTTTAAAGCCGCGAAGCTAGCACTTAGTGCGCAGTTAGAAGAGGCCACGCACACTATTAAGCAGTCGGGCGATTCCCTTAACTACCGACAAATTAATCTAGAGAAAGCATACAGTGACATAACTTGGGCACTAGCGCAGACAGAAGAAAAAATTCGAGCAAAGAAAACGGACCCTAAAAATGTCGCATGAAAAATCTTTTACAATTTATCACAAAGAGTCTAAAAAATACGTCGGAGGCATTTATACATATAAAAACGGCGTAAAGAACTCTATTAAAGCTAGACACTATAATCATTTCTATCAGGCGGCTAACTTTATAAAAGACAGGACAAGTAATTTACTAGCCGTAAGCTGGGACGATGTGACCACCGATGACTTCGAGATACACGAAGTACAGGAAATAGTAACCAACAAATTCTCTGTAGCCAAAACCAGAAAAAACGAAGAGCTCACACCAAAAGTTATAGTTTTCGGGGAAGACAAATCACTATGACAGCCACAGGGAAAAAACTAAAACCTAGCGTAAAAGCCTTCATGCTTAAAAAGAAAAAGCTGCTTAAAAAAGAAGGTTATTCCGAAGCTCGTATAGAAAGCTGGAGAAGAGGCTTCCTAAACGAAGCATTTAACACTACTAAAAAGAAAGGATAAGATCATGGGATTAGACCAATTGTGGGTACACACAGACCCAGACATAACTTTATCAGAGGATACTGACGGAGAAATTTTTCAAACACATAGGAAAAACCCAGCCCTAGAAACTTTCATGGCAAACAAATACAACGAAACTAACGAAGGCCAGTTTAACTGCGAAGAACTAGTTATAACGGAAGAAATTTTAGACGAGCTAGAATACGCAACAGCAGAAGAAGGACAAGGATTAGATCCCGATGCATCAGGTTTTTTCTGGGGAAGTTATCACCCCGAACATCTTGAAGAAATCGAAGTGGCTGTTGCCGAAGCAAGAAAATACCTCAAGAAAGGACATAAAGTAATTTATACAAGCTGGTGGTAAAAATGAAAAACCCAAAAAAATACCAAGATATAAGAAATAAACGCTCGCGTTCAAATCCTATAAGGGAAGCAGCCAAACGTAAAAAAAGCCTGCAAAAAATGGACGACGAGTTCGCAAGTATGAGCGAGGACAAACAGAAGGAATTTCTAGATAAAATATTCGGAGAAGGGTAATGGAAGAAGACAAAACAAAAAGTAATATCATAAGCATGAAGAATTTTATAGACTCCGTAAAAAAGGGGGAGATACCAAAACAAGACGAACGTCTAGAATTCTTAATCGAAACCATAGAACGCGCAGGGCAGATGCTCCACAAAACAATAGAATTAAGGAGCATTAAAAACGGCTACGATTTCGCAAAAACAGTAACAAGCGAAAAAGACCTGACCTCTAGAGTGACCCAAATGATACTCGCCACAAACGAAATTATCGAAAATTATCCCGGCGCTATTCTGCCCGAAAGAATAGAACACATGCTCGAAATTAGTCCGATGCTAGACAAGCAATGTAAACAAGACATGATAGATACACTTATTGCAACAGGGGACTACGAAATATTCATAGCAGGCAAAGGTGGCATAAATGACAAAAGATGATTTATTAGCCGAGGTACTAAATCACGAACACGGGTATTTACCCCCGACAAAACAAGCAAAAAAATATGAAAGCCTAGAAGAGCAAAACTATTTATCGGTTAGCCCAAGAGGCTATTTACTTACTGAAAAAGGGATAAAGAATTTAGAGACTGGTATAACTGCGTCCCTTACCTATACCCAACTTAGGGCTTTACGCAAACTACTCGAACCTAGTACCGAGAACGAAGAATATCTATACGATCACTTACCAGAAAGTATAGGGGATAGAACTCGTCGCAAACTTACAAAAAAGCTCATTAAAGAACTAGCATATATCGAATATGGAAACTTCGAAGAACCCGACGAAAAAGACAACCTGATTCGCGCTTTAGTAACAGGAAAAGTAAACGTAAAAAACCCCAACCTTTTAAACGATAAAGAGCTGTTAATCGAATGCGTAAAAGCAGAAATTGATTTAACAAATTATATATAGAGAGATAAAAATGAACACCAAAAAACTCAGCAAAAAAATCCAGCAACATAAAAATACCGTTATAGATACAACAATCGTCTTCACAGACTTTATTAATTCTACAAATAACAAAGAGATGCACGACATTTTAGCAAAAGTAACGAAGAGTCGCATCGATATGTCAGAGTTCTTAGGAAAAATACCCGAAGAGTTGAAAGAAGAAAGTAAAGAAATAGAATCAAACATGGATTTTATCCTTACATTATTGTCCAGCCGAATACAATCCATGCTATTAGACGTATCACTAGCAAAGAAAGGACTGTCAAAAATCAACGAATCTGTTGAGGAACTAGATATTCTCGAAAACGAGATCGAAGAAGTAATAGAAATAAGCGAAGACTCCGACCCTATATTATTTACAGAAGATATTACTATACGTCTAGTACGCAAACCTTCGAGAACAATTGCAATCCCGCTAGGGGTAGACAGGGCAAAGTTACCAAGCCCCGTACTTAATAGCCAAGTAGAAAGAGTACTAGATGTTAGTGAGACAATAGTAGATGTTAGTACACCTAAACAAAATACGCCGGAGGAAGACCATGGCCGTAGCGAAACCCATACCTAAACACATCCCGGATCTTGATATAGAAAGTATAAACTCCATTAGAGACTTAAGAAATAATATTGATATTATAAATGATACATTAAAGGAAGCAAGTACGAAAAAACAAAGAATAGTTTTAGAAAACTATGGACTAAAAGGTTTCTACGAAAGATTTACATTACAGGAACATTTCGACCAGGAAGAGCTTATAGCTATCAAAAAAAGCTGCCTTAAAAAAGCCCCTCAAACACTTTTAATAAATTATTTCGTAGGGGAGCCCGACAATAAATACCCAATTCATATGAGGGGTAAAGTAGCAGAGTGGCTCGATAAAAATATACACGAAGAGCCTAAAGTATTAAAAGCCAGAGCGCTGCACGAAAAAACAACAGAAAAATGTTGCCAGGAACGCCTAGTAATTAGCCGCGCTCAGAGGCCCCTAATACTTAGGACGTACGACCTAAATAATAATAGTATGGAGCCAGACGAAGAAAACAATTATATAAAACAATACAAAAAAGACTTTAAATCATTTACCCAAGGATAATAAAGAGGAATTACCAATGTCCGACATCACCCAAATTCGAGCTCTTATACAACGGGAAGTACGAGCGTACAACGAGAAAAATACATCCGCAATAATTAGGATAGAAGAAGGCGCTAAAAAGAGAACAGTTACCGGGATTTTACCAGAAGAATTTACTTCCGTAATTAAGCTAGCTTTACTACGAAGAAATATAATGTTAGTAGGCCCCGCAGGGTGCGGCAAAACATTTATGGCGGAAAAAATAGCAGAAGCTTTAGACCTAAGCTTTTCCTCTATATCCTGTACCGCGGGCATGTCAGAATCACAACTTCTAGGGTGGCTTCTACCAACAGGGGATAACGGAAAATTCGAGTATAGAGCCGCTCCCTTTATCGAGGCTTATGAAAACGGAGGCCTATTCCTGCTAGACGAATTAGACGCAGGGGATAGCAATACCTTAATGATACTTAACCAAGCCTTATCTTCTAACCAATTTCAAATACCGCAAAGATTAGAAAACTCCACTGTAAAAAGACACCCCGATTTCGTATGCATAGCAGCGTGCAATACTTATGGACAGGGAGCAGACATGAGTTACGTGGGGCGTAATCAATTAGACGCCGCTACCCTAGACAGGTTCTGCGCCAATACAGTAGAAATGAATTATTCCCCTATCGTAGAAGACGCACTTATTCTGCCAGAAGTCCTAGTATGGGGAAGAAATCTAAGGGCCAATATAGCCAACGCAGGAATAAAGCGCATAGTTAGTACACGCGTACTACTGGACATCTCTTTACAGGTAGAAAACTTCGAAACCACCATGGAAGAATGGGAAGAAGTATTCTTTATGAGTTGGTCAGAAGACGAAAAAAGCCGCATAGTTTAAGGAACCGCCATGAAAATACACCTCAAAAAGGGCAAGAATGACAGGTTACACGAGTTTAAAAACTTCACCTCTATAAACGACGTACTTTCTTCAGAGGTTACAGACAGTTCCAACTTGTCACACCTGGAAAGCAGCATGACCCAGAACCAAAATGAATTATCTTGGTGGGGAATAAAGAAAGGTAACGGGAACGACGTACTAAAATTATCTAAATACGGCTGGAAAGAGGGACGAGAAAAAGCCGAAAGAGAATTTAGCAACAAAATAACTATACCAAAAATGCCCAGTATAGTCAGGCACAGAGTCTGGAGCGACCAAGGCGACGCCGTCGACATGCAAAAAGTATACTCAGGGCAGACCGATAGAGCATGGCAAAGAGCTAGACGAGGAAAACTATCGGGCATCAAAACTCACGTATTACTACTAATAGATATTGGCGGCAACTGCACCAGAAACCATGAAGAATTTTATTGGCGCGGAGTATTAGCAGCGCTATTAGCCGATAAATTATCTCTATCCGGCAGATCCGTAAAAATCGTAGTAGGGCAAAACGGCAACAGGCCATACAGAAGCAACGAAGCTCCCCAGAGTTCAGAGATTAATATCGTAATCAAAGAATTCGACGAAATACTCAACATGGACTCTTTAATATGCTCCACGGCTTTATCAGGATTCTTCAGATCAGTCGGGTTTAAAACTATTTTACTAGGCAGCAACAAGTGCACGGGAGGACTCGGGTCACATAGGGATTACACAGGTGAGGGAGTCATAGAAAACCATCCAAATTTAGCCCGTATAACAATTAATAATATATGGACGAAAGAATCAGCAGAGACCAAAGCAATAGAAGTAGCAAAAGCTTTACTATAATAGTAAAGCTATAAGATCATTCTCGGAGGGAAATTAATGGGAATAGATCTATTTAGAGCCATAAGACTGGCAAGCGAAGTCGTTAGCTTATTAATAGCTGTAAAGTATTTGATGAGTAAAAACGATAATCAAAACTATCAAAGCAGAAGATTCAACGGCAATAGTCCCCGCCGCCATTCTTTTAGCAGCGATGATTTTGGCAACCCCACTGAGGATCGACATAAACGTAAATCAGACATAAGAAGCCGTTCAACGTTTAAAAAGAAATTCAAATGGAGTCGTGACCCCAGTTAGCTCTACGTACCTGGACATGTTCGTTACCAACTGTCCAACTTTTTGCTTTTTACAGCGGGGAAACAGAATGAAAGAACAAACAGACGAAGAGATATACAGCCAAAGGCAGGGCACTAACACTGAAAAATACCAGATCTATTTAGCTTGTGCAGACGACGGAACTGGAATCGACATAACCACAGGGATTCCACTGAAAACCTTTGATGAGTGGCTAAACAGCTAGATATTGCACGTAGAACTGTAGCCTGTTATAATCCAGGCAAAACACCCACATATACGGAAACAAACAATGAAAATAAATTTTCTAGCGGCAACAGACGGTACACGCCTAACAAAGGCAATAGAAAAGCTCGAAAGTGGTAAATACAAAACAGACAGTTACCCTATGGTAGGGCTATTCAGTTCTTTCGAAAGGGATATTACGACAATAAAAGAAATGCACGATATGCTCGTATCGCACGCAGATGAAGGGCTATGTATATTAAAAGGCGAGCTGAAGAAACCATTAAAGAACGAATCTAGGGCGGGACAAACTGACGCCCACCAACAAACCGAATGGCTATGCCTTGATATAGACTTTGATCTGTATCAGCCAATACCAGAATTCTTAGATTCCTTAGACCCATCTTTCCAAGGCGTATCCTACATAAAACAAGACTCATCTTCTCACGGACTCAGTGAAAAAGCAGGCTGGCGCGGGCATATTTTTATATTGGTAAGTTCCCCCATACCGCCAGCATCAATTAAAAACTTTCTTATGGAGAAGAATTTAAGTTCCCCTTATTTAACCGAGCACCTAGAACTTAGTACTGGTGGCTCAGCACTTAAATTCCCACTAGATATAACGACCTGTCAAAATGACAAGCTGCTATATATCGCCCCCCCGATTTACAAAAACTTTGACGACCCCAACAAGGGCACCCCTCGATTTTCGCTAGAGATAAGGGACAAAGAAAAAGCCAATCTTTCCCCACAAAACAACTTCGCAGAAGTAGTAAGTAGCCGCGACCAAAAGATAATGGCGCTCAGAAAAACAAGCGGCTTACAGACAAAGAAATTTAATGTAAGTCATCACCCTACTACAGGTGCAGAAATACTAGAGAACCCTGACGCTGTAATGGTAACCGGGGTAAAAGTGTCTAAAGACTTTGTTTACCTGAACTTGAACGGCGGTAACTCATGGGGATATTTCTTCCCCACTAATAACCCAGAAGTCGTTTACAACTTTAAAGGCGAACCGGGCCTTTACTTAAAAGACGTCGATAAAGAGCTGTTCAACAGATTTAATAAGCCTGTCTCCTCATCAGACGAAGACGTAGACGAGTTCCAGCCGTTTGTTTGCAGGAACGCACCCCGAGACGCTTACTATAACGGGATATATTACCCCAAGAAAGGCCAAGTTGAATTATACACAGCAAGTTCAAAAGGAAAGCTGAAAGATTTCTTGGCCCAGTATGGCATGACTATGGAAGAAATAATTTACGACTGGGATATCACTTTCGACCCTACAAGTAACGAAACTATAAACTTCGATAAAAAATGGGTAAACGTATATAAACCTAGTGCGTTTATAAGAAATGCTGAAGTAACCGATAACCCGCAAATACCCCCAACCATCCTTAAAGTATTAGATAGTCTTTGCGGGGACAAAGAAACCCTTGACCACTTCATAAACTGGCTTGCATGCATCGTCAAACTACGAGTAAAAATAGGGACGGCATGGATTTTCCAAGGCGTGCAAGGTACGGGTAAAGGCTTATTATTCTCTAGTATCCTGCAACCATTATTAGGTCACGAACAATGCCACGAAATAACTATGGACCGCTTCGACGATCAGTTTAATGCTTACTTAGAGAAAAACATCGTCCTATTTGTAGACGAGGCTCATGTAGGGGACTCTAGGAACGGGGACAGGACACTCAATAAATTAAAGAATCTCATAACAGAAGAAGAGCTAGTAGTAAGGGCCATGAGAACCAATCCAATAACTGTTAAAAGCTACACTAATTGCATCTTCGCATCTAACCAACACGATAGCGTACCTATCGAGGAATCTGATAGGCGTATGAATGTACCAGCAAGACAAGAGACACCATTAAAAATAACCCAAACAGAAGTGGTCGGTATAAAGAGTGAGCTTCAAGAGTTCACCAACTATCTAGTCTCCTACAGTGAGAATATAGAAAGAGCGAAGAAAGTACGATTAACCGAAGCCCGAGAACAGCTAATCCAAGCAGGTAGAACAACAGTAGCGAGCTTCTTCTCCGCAATTAGTACTGGGAATATAGACTACTTCAATCAATTTTTGCAGGATAAAACCCCATCAGATACATCCGGGCTAAACTATATCGCATTTCAAGAAGTAGTTAGAGCCTGGAACAAGGTCGCCGGAACGCCGAGTAATGTGTCTAGGGACGACCTTAAAATATGCTATGAATATCTACAGATGACAAACGGAATAATTAGTCCTACGAAATTCTCCCGTATGTGCGCTAAATATGGTTTAAATATCGAACCAATAAGGATAGACTCCGGCGTAACTAGGGGTATAGTACAGCACGTCTGGAAAATAACCGAACCGCTAGAACTTAATAAGAGGCAGTAATATGAGCGACGTACCAATAGAAAAAGACGAAACAATAACCGCGCTTTATTGCGATAAATGTAATGAAATGCTAGAAACATTTGCGAGAGATACAGACCCATCCGTATTCAGCTATACTTCAATCGAGCACATTATCGATAACAGTACTCAAAAAGCCCGTATAGTAGTAACGTGTTTGCGGCATGACGAAGAAATTACCAGCTTTTTATTAGCCAACGAATAGCGGAGTATTTATGGATTTCCCACCTATATCAGCAGTTAGTTTCTCTAAGCTGATCGAATTCGAATCCTGCAAGTACAGGACGTACCTTAGCTCAGTGGTTAAATCCCCGAGACCAGAAGCGGATGAAAACTCCCCACTAGAAAGAGGGACAAGGATCCATGAAGGGATCGAAGCTTATATACGCTCCCAAGCAAACGAACTACCAAAAGAAGTTAAGAAACCTAAGACGATAGAGCACATTGATTATGTCAAAGAACTATTTACAGTAGGCGAAGCCGCTGTAGAAGAAGACTGGGGCTTCGATAAAGACTGGCTGAAGACAGGGTATTACGACGATAATATCTGGCTAAGGGTAAAGCTCGATGCCATGACGATGCTAGACGAAGATACTTCTTTTATAACAGACTGGAAAACAGGGAAAAGCGCAGGCAAAGAAGTCCGAACGATGCAACAAGGACAGCTATACTGCATTGCTGCAATGATGAGGGACCCTAAAATAATGACCGCTCAACCTGTTTTCGCCTACACCGACGAGGACAAACTGATTAAACTAAAACCTATGACTAGGAAAGAAATGCCCCGTTACCTAAATAGATTTACAAGTAGATTCGACAAAATAACTTCATGCACCGACTTTACTCCCTCACCAAATAAAATGAATTGTATGTGGTGCCCCTTCGGGCCTAACGTAGGAACCGGAGCATGCGCCCACGGGATTGAAAAATGAGCAATACCAAAGCACCAGATTTCTTTAACAAAAAAGAAATTCCGCCGCCCTGGGAACACCAGGAAAAAACGAAAACCATTGGCCTAGAAAAGGCGCAAGTCCTCGATTTATCTGATCCCGGTACTGGAAAAACGCGAGCTTGGCTCGAAGTACTTAGTGCCCGGCTAAAAATATCTGGAGGCAAAGCTCTAGTACTAGCTACTAAATCTACAATGAAATCTGCGTGGGCAGATGACATAACACGTTTTACACCAGAACTAACATTCTCGATTGCTTACGCATCCAATAGAGAAAAAGCATTCGCAAAAGATGCTGATGTTTATATCATTAATCACGACGGTATAAAATGGATAGATAAAAACCAAAAGCTAGTTTTTACGAAAGAACGAAACTTCGAGTCTTTAGTCATAGATGAAATAACGGCTTATAAACACCAGACTTCCCAAAGGTCAAAAGCTATGGGACGAATGGCTAAAAAGTTTAAATACCGCTGCGGGCTTACAGGAACTCCAGTATCGAACGGCATATTAGATATATGGCACCCTATGAAACTGGTTGACGACGGTAAACGGTTAGGGGCATCGTATTTTAAATTCCGTAATACCGTATGCGAGCCCGTACAAGTAGGGCCCGACCCAACAAAACATATAAAATGGGTAGACAGAGAAGGCTCAGTAGAAGCAGTAACCGATCTATTATCAGACATAACAGTAAGGCACGTATTCGAAAAATGCGTATCTATACCACCGCATAACACTTATTTTAAATACTTCGAGCTAAACCCGAAACATCGAAAGGCTTACGAGATGCTAAAAGAGCATTCCGTTGTTCCACTAGAGAGCGGGGAACTAACAGGTTTTAATCGCGGAATAGTGACACAAAAATTACTACAGTTAGCATCCGGTGCAGTATACGCAACGCCCGATACAGAATGCGATAGAATAACAGAAGTGTTTACTACAGAAAGGTACGAGTTAGTAGGACAACTGGTCGAAGAAAGAGACCAATGCGTAGTAGCTTTTGCATGGAAGCACCAGAAAGAAGAACTGTTGAAAGAGTTTGAGAAACGAAAAATAACTACCGCTGTATTAGACGGTACTATAACTTCCGATATAGAAAGAGAAGAAACTATAGCCTCATTTCAAAGAGGGGAAATAAAAGCCTTACTAATACATCCTAAAACTGGCGCGCACGGGCTAACACTAACCGCAGGAACATCCACTATATGGCCATCACCGATCTATGACGCTGAACTATTTACGCAATTTAATAAGCGAATTTATAGGGGAGGACAAAAAAGAAAAACAGAAACCGTTATGGTCACAGCAAAGGGTACTATAGACGAAGAAGTCTATGATATATTGCGGGGCAAAATAGAACAAATGGATACCTTATTAGAAATGGTAGCCGAAGAGTTCTAAGCCCTTGAAATAGTGAACAATCCTATGGTATAATAGCGCCCCTTTTACGCAAATAAAGGATTCTAAATGACCGAAAAAGAAGGCTATAAAGCCCCCGAACTAATGGCATTAGGCGAACTAATAACTAGCATCTATAAACTAAAACAACGAAGAAAGAGCTTAGCCGAAGCCGACCGCGATCTAAGGGTCGAACAAGATACCCTAGAAGCCAATTTGTTAGTAAGACTAACGGATGCAGAAATAGTAACGGCTAGAAGCGGAAACACAAATGTAACCATATCCGAAATAGTAGTACCTGCAGTAGATGACTTTGACGAGACATTAAAGTGGATCGGGGAAGACTTCGACAACAGGAAACATTTGCTACATCGGAGAATAGCATCAGGACCTTATAAAGAAACTATTAATATGGGTGAAAGCGTCCCAGGTATATCACCATTTACTAAACGCGGAATAAATCTAAAAAAACTATAACCGTCGGAGACACAAATGACAGATGAAAACAAGCAAGAAGCAAAAGATGTATTAGATATATCTGCTTTGCTACGAAAAGAACTTGAAGAAATGAGTAAGACAGTTGCCCCACCTTCAGGGTTCGTTATAGGAACAAAAGGCAAGCGGTTTACACTTCCTGACGGAAGCGCTAGCGACGGCCCTCTCACCTGCGTAATTGTAGACTGGATTAGTTTTAATAAATACTACTCCGGGGCGTATAACGCAAACGCTTTAACAGCTCCAGATTGCTGGGCATTAAACAAAAACGTACAGGAACTAGGGCCTTCTAAAAGCTCACCCAAACCACAGAATGAAACCTGCGAAGGATGTCCCCGCAATGAATGGGGCTCTGCAATAGGCGGCGGTAAAGGTAAAGCCTGTAAAAACACAAGACGGTTGCTCGTCATAAGCGTAGCAGAATTAGCCGCTAACGGGCCAGATGCGCAAGCTTATACAATTGACGTATCGCCCACTGGACTAAAACACTTTGATAAATATATTACTTCACTTAATAATAGAGATGCTCATCCAGCATCTATGATTACGGATATTACATTCGAGCCTAACGAGAGTTTTCCATCTTTACGTTTCAAAGCGGTAGAAGCGTCTACTTACATAGAGGCTGCATGGCACTGTAAGACCGCCAATCAATCGCTGCTAACGATAGAACCTACACCGAGTGAGAAGTAAAAAGGAAGTTTATTTCTGCGATACCACCGACTGTATCTTCCACAAACTAGCCCAAGAGGGCGGCGACTGGATGCAGATAGAATTAGATACGGGAAAAACGGTTGTGTCTTCTAAACAGACAATAAATAACTATAATTACTGCGATACTTGTGCCAGCAAAGCCAGAAAGAACGTTCCGTAACCGGGTTACGAAACAGCTCCATAACAGTATAGACACATGGTCTGTACATGATAGCTTTACGGCTGGGGTACCGGATCATTGGTACTCCGGCTGGAAGGCTGACCTTTGGGCGGAATATAAATATTTCCCCAAAAGCAAAAACAAGTTCAATTTAGTTTCTGGTAAAGCACCTAAATTATCAATGCTGCAACAACACTGGCTAAATAGAAAACTAAAGCAAGGGCGCAACGTGTGCGTGATAGTAGGGTTTCCCCAAGGCGCACTCGTTCTCGACAACGGGGAATGGATGAATGAAATAACCGAAGTTGAAAACAAAATAATAACAGTAAAAGAACTAGCCCGAGAAATAGAAAAAAGATGCGGGTTATATAAATAAACTACAAAGGCGGATTATAATGGAAGTTCTAGGATTAGACTTTGAGACATACTGGAACAGAAAAGAAAAATACTCATTACGAAGCATGAAAACAATAAGCTATATACGGGACCCCAAATTCCAATCGCACGGAGCCTCTATAGCATGGAGAGAGAAAAACTTTTGGTTAGGCCACAAAGAGCTAAAAGAGTTCTTAGCCACTCTCGACCAATCTAAAATAACGCTCGTTTGCCACAATACATATTTTGACGGGCTGATACTTAGCGAGCACTATAACTTTAAACCAGCTAAATACCACGACACCCTAAGTATGGCCCGTGCTTTATTCCCTTACATGCCAGGTGGGCACGGATTAGACAGCGTTTGTAAAAACCTTAATGTACCTTCGAAAACAGAAGGGCTGGCAGCAACAGACGGATTACGAACTGAAGAAATTGACGAGGACACTTTTAATGAACTTAAAAAATATGCTATCAACGATATCGCAATTACAATGGAAGTCTACAATAAAATCAAGCCTGCATTCCCTCAAAGCGAACTCGACTTACTCAGCCTTACATTACGCTGGGGCTGCTGCCCTATTCTGGAGATCGATTTACCAAAAGCTAAGAAAGCTCTTGCAGACGATAAAATACGCACTAAATCCCTCATCGAGGCCGGTGGCGTACCTAAGACGACGCTCAGCTCTAATCAAAAGTTTGTTGGATATGTCGAAGAAAGATTAGGAAAAGATACATTCCCACAAAAACTAAACGATAAAGAAGAACTTAAGCATGCAACTGCAAAAGGCGACCTAGAATTTATTGAGTACATGGCAGACCATCCAGAACTAGACTCTGTATGGAAAGCAAGAGCTGCCGTAAAATCCACTATCACAGCTTCCCGCTTCGAATCTTTAATCGCCATCGGTAGCTCAGGGGCGCTACCGATGCCGCTTAAATATTGCGGCGCGCATACGTTACGCTGGTCAGGTAGCGACGGCATAAACCCGCAAAACTGGCCGAAGAAAGGCGAAATGAGAGCATGCGTAATTGCCCCAGAAGGAAAAAAATTAATTATCCTAGATCAGAAACAAATTGAACTCAGGGTAAATATGTGGTTTTGCGAAGAACTAGAATGGCTAAGAGTATGCCACGAAGAAGATATTTATATAAAAACAGCGGCGTTACATTTTAAAATACCTGCTACTAAAGTAACAAAGGAACAAAGATTTTTTGGCAAAACCTGCTTGGGCGAAGATACGCTAGTATTGACTGATAATGGCTGGAAACGTATAACTAGCATTTTATTAACTGACAAAGTATGGGACGGTAATAAATGGCAAAGACATCGAGGGTTCGCTTATATGGGCCAAAAGGAAACAGAATCAGCCCACGGGATTACGGCTACAAAAGATCATTTGATAAAGACAGGGAACTCCTGGCTTCCTTGGGAGCAAATAATATCCGACCCCGAGGCTTTGAACGCGGCACTAAGTACGGGGAACTCGCCATACTCGGATTACAGCAAAAAGTCGGCCCCCGAAATGAGCACCGATGTTGGGACGCTAGGACATTGTGCAACTGCGGCGAAATCCAAATTATACGGCGCAGCTCACTCCTTAAAAAAGAGGTTGTTTCCTGCGACAAATGCTCTGGAAAAAGACAAGCAAGAAAAAAATGGACCGTATACGAAAAAGAAATGCCTGACGAAGGGCAGCGATCAAGATTGCTTGGGAGGCTTAGTTCCGCAATCGGTAGATGCCATAACGAAAATGACCCGGGTTATTTTAGGTACGGCGGGAGAGGCATACACGTATACAAGGGGTGGCGGAACGACTACGGATCTTTTTTACTCTACATCCAAAATCTGGAAGGCTGGGACAACAAAGATCTCCAAATTGACCGGATCGATAACGACAAAGGATACCAACCGGGAAACATACATTTTGTCTCCAGAGCAGAAAACTGCCAAAACCGAAGGACTCCGTCCGAACTTGAAGCGCGTTTACGATTTGTTGAGCGTGAGCGAGACGCGCTCCTTCACTATATTGTCCAACAAAGGCCCGATAATAGTACATAATTGCGAACTAGGATTAGGTTTCGGTATGGGGTATAGAAAATTCCGGCGGCAATGCGCTATCAGGGGCGATTACATGTCGCTACCAGAAGCTAGCGCCGTTATAAACATGTACAGAGGATCTAGGCCCGGCGTACCCCGAATGTGGAAAATGCTAGATATGGCTATCGGAGTAATGGCAGACCCAAATGGTTATATGGAAATCGGGCCTATAACTATAAAATATGAGCGCATTGAATTACCCAATGGATTTGCCCTGCACTACCCAAATCTTACATATGACCAAGATGAGGGGTGGACTTACGGCAATATGAAAAAACCATCTTTTTTATGGGGCGGAACTTTACTAGAGAATATTGTACAATGTCTCGCCCGTATAATTTTAGGCGAACATATGTTACACATGGATAAAGAAGTACCATGGGCACCGCTAATAAGTTCGACGCATGACGAAACTCTTAATATAGTAGACGAAAACATGGCCCCAGACGCCTTTAGTTTACTGTCCGAAATTATGAGCAGGTCACCAACATGGGCGCCCGATTTACCGTTAGTTGGCGAAGGCTCCATATCAGACTTCTACTTAAAGGATTAATTAATGACAACTATACATAAAACCCCACGCCTACATGCAGGTCTTAACGGCACCGCAGAAAGCGATTTTCCTACGACTGCTTTAGACAAACAAGTTGGCGGAAACCATTACGTCAACTTAAAAATACAACCAATAGAGGTTACTTACCAAACCTTTGGGTACATGGGAGTAAAAGCGTCTATATACACAAAAGTTAATAAATACCTCACCAGAGAAAAAGGAACCGAAGAAGAAAACCTAGAAAAAGCGAAACATTGCCTAGAACTACTAATCGAATTCCATAAAAAGGAACAACAAGAATGATAGATATCAAAACCACAAGAACGCAATTAGTCAGACTTATCCAGACTATGGAAGCGCACAAACAAGCGTCAGGGCTAAATCTCCCGCTTAGCGAAGAAGACAAAGAGTACCTTGTTTTCCTAGAAAGATTAATCGAAGAACTAATGGAAATGGGCCTCGAAAAGGAATCCACAAGAACATGGAACAGCCCAGAGCCAGAGCCAGAGCCAGAGCCAGAGCCAGAGCCAGAGCAGGAACAGCTAGAACTAGATCTAGCTGACGAAATCAAGCCGTTCTCTTGGCTATCGTAAAATACTTCCATTAGCACCCATTTTATGGCATTATTGCAGGGATAAACTGGCTTTAGGGAACCTATAAATAATGAGCGTGACTCCGCCTCGCGGCGTATGGTACGAAGAAGCTAGAAACCGCTGGAGAGTACAGGTGTATTTTGACGGCGCTCTAGTAGAAAAAAGCTACCATAGAAGCTATGAGTCTGCTATTCAAGCGCACGCGGCTGCTAAGCAAGGCAGGTTTTCCCTCGAAAACGAGCAATTGGTTAGCGCTAGAAACAAATTTTTATACGGTAGGGATATTTAAATATGGCAATGAAATTAATAGACGAAGTAAGTGTTACCACTACTTCTATAAAGCAAGGCACAAAAGCTACTGGCCTAACATCCGGTAATAATTTTGTTATCACGTACTTTGCTAAAGCCTCGAACTGGGGATCCGGTTCTAGCGCCCGGTTACAAGTGTCCCCAGACGGAGTAACTTGGTACGACGTAGCCGAAACTATCGCAACGACCGACACGATTACTAACGTAAGCTTAGGCGGTGGAGTGACGATAAGGGCTGTTTTTACAGCCGCTGGTTCCCCTTCTGGAGCGAGTGTCTGGATCTCTAACTAATGGGACTAGGCAAAAAAATAGGCTTTGGCGTAGGCTCGACACCTGATAAAAATGGTGGCGGGGGAAATTTAACTGCTGCGGAACAAGCGTGGGTCACGAAATGGCAGAACCGCATCGATGCCGCTTCAGTAGCAAACCGGGGCTTTGGCCTTCACATACAAACAGAAGACAAAACTCTGGCATCGTATGGCCAAGGAATGTATGACGCAGACGGCAGAATGTTTACTTCGGATACACTGATCGATGTACGCTCGGTCTCCAAAGCCGTAACAGGTGTTATGGCTGTGAAGCACGCCGAGACATACGGAACCGGGTCTACTACACTAGAAAAAATTAACCAGTACATGGGCAGGACTTTATCCTCGTGGACCATACTAAACGATAATGTTACCGGAACTAGTAAAACAGACCCGAATGGCTGGTTAACTAGAGACGGTACAACTCTTGCGGTAGACCCTACAATAATAACTATGCGGCAACAGCTTAGTCACACTAATGATGTTGGCCAGACAGATTTCTCCGGCTCAGCAGCCAGTAAATATGACCACGATAATATACGGAACGCAACGGAAGAAATCTTAACTCCCGCCACAACAAGTGCGCAGATAGCCAAGAACTATGATCGCCGTAGTAAAAGATACGGGAACAAAACAGACACAGACCCCGCAGTCGCTGGCTACGACGACAAAAACGGTATGCCAGTAGTATGCGCAATGCAGGAAGATTCCGGGATAGAATATCATACCGAACTCCAAACCATGTTTGCTACTATGGGCGTAAACGCGTATCCAGGAGTAGCTGCTATCGGCGGCTCGTCATACGGGTATATGACGTTTTTCGGAACTTATGGCGGAGTTATTACAGCGCGTAATGCGCCAAATTTCTGCCGCCCTACAGTCATAGACGATTCAGGTAAAATAGCCGAAGAAATCTCTTCCGCAGAAAACCACCATACTGGTATAGCCGGCCATGCGTTCTCCGCACGCAGCCTTGCTGATTTCTGGGATAAAGTGCATACGGCAGGATTTTATCTAACGGCGGACGGCATGAACGAACTATTCTCTGCGCAGACTGGCGCGGCAGATGGCGTAGGCACGTATACATGGCACGGTATTAACTGGGGCTACGGCCCGCAGAAGCAGACCGCAGTAAATGGTTACGAGATATGGGGCTCAATAGGTGCCGGGGGATTCGCCGCGAACAGCTCCGCGTACGTACACTGCCACGACTTGGACCACCTCACTGTAGCAATAGTGGGGCAGCAGGACGCCTTCGATAGCTCTACTATTACCGGAGTATCCTCCGCGTCTAACGGCGCGGGGATCGTATGGGATATCGCGAAAGATTACGCTGACGAATTCGGTTAAAAAATAAGGCCAGCAATTAGCTGGCCTTTGTTAGGTTAAAAATAAAGCCATACTTCTTATTTAAAAGAGTACCCGAATAGCTGCACTGACAGATTATAAGCGTCGTTGGATGCAGTAGTTATAGTCTGAACGGACGCAATAGTTATATACGTCGCACTATCTGCTTTAATAGGCTTAATGCTCCCAGCAGTTACTAGGTTCATATTTGACCACAACCCATTAAGTAACGTAGTTGAGCCACTTGCAAAATAGGTGAAACTATCACCCGCTACGTTTGTGTACCCGACGTTAGCCGTAGGATACAAACCGGAGCCTACAAGCGCATCGCTGGAGCCCGTAATCTTATCTACAATAAAGTTCTCAGGAACTTTAATTTGTAAAAACGGGACTCCAGCAACAAGAACGGCGTTTAATTCCGCAGCAGTCCAGGAAGTATACGACCTTATGACTGAGCGTATTCCTCCTAGCGGCTTCATGCTACAGAATACCCATACACAACAATAGTAAGCGTACCAGCACCACCAGTAGTAATAGCCGCAGTCGCTGTAGAGACCGTGATCGAGCAATCAGCAGCCGCTGTGACAGGCTTTACAGCAACACCAGTAGTGTTAGCCGCGCCGCCTATAATACTAGTAGCATCAGCAGTAGCATCAACAAAGAAATAGTCATGGTCTACAGCAGTACCAACAACGTTTACCACGCCAATAGCGGCTTTTGGAAACGCAGCTGTATCAAGCCGAGCGCTAGAATAAACCTGTACTTTATCGATAACAGTACCTTTAGCAACGTCTACAGAAATAATAGTTGCTTCTGCGGCTTTGCCAGTGAGGTCGCCAACGGCGAATGTTTTGGTAACGGAAACTACAGTCCGTATCCCTTGAAGAGTTTGCATATTTATAAATCCTTTAAAAATCAAGTAAAAAACTAAGAAACGCTATTATGCGCCTATTAGGGGTATTGTCAATAACCAAAACGTAGAACTTCCACGTTGGGGATTTAACGAGGAACTATTTCTTCTTAGCTACTTTTTTCTTAGCTTTTTTCTTAGCTTTTTTCTTAGCTACCTTCTTTTTCGCTTTCTTTTTCTTCGCTTTCTTCTTTTTAGGGGTACCGTATGGCCCATCTTCAAAATAGTTTTCAGCCATACCCTCATTCTCGCTAGGGTTCGACACACTTCCTTTAGAAACAGGAGGTACAACAAGCCTGCCATACTTAGCCTTTTTCTTCTTAGCTACTTTCTTCTTAGCTTTTTTCTTAGAAGGTCTACCGACCTTTTTCCCGTATGTACCTTTACCCTGTGGCATGATCTTCTCCTGTTACCATTTAGTTTTGTCAGCCCAATAAGCTGCTGACATCTTACCCTTTACTATATTTTTAGCGTGTCTAGCCTTAAAGGATTTCTTACGTGCTTTCTCCTTTGCACTTGATGGTGACTTCCCTGCCCCCTTCACGCCCTGTTGTCCGAACCTAATTGTCTTGGTCTTGTCACCCACTTTAGCAACAACCACGTGCGACTTAGTCGCGTGGCTTGGTGTACGCTTAGGTTTATTATAGCCACTGACACCTGCACTCTTTAGTTTTGCATCTTTACTCTGTGGCATATCTTCCTCCTATTATTTAATTATGCCTTTCCAGACGGAAAGACCCAGTCCGGCATACACCGACACGCGTATAAGTTCTCCAGTATCCACGCCCACAGCATTAAGCTCTTGAACTGCGTATACCACTCCAGCAAGAATTTCTGGAAACCCGAAAGCTTTTGCTATACCACCAAGTACTATTATGTTCATAATACTTAGTACTGAGAGCAGAGTATATTCATCTTTCCATGTAGATTCATTTTGCTTAGTACGAAGTGCTTCGATATCTTGCTCGTTGAGCTCTACCTTAGTAATGCCGTCCTGTTTAATCTGGGCTAGCTTCGCATCAGCAGATTCCACGGCCATTTTGCGCTCAGTGCGCTTGTTCAGGATACCCGATACCGGGGCGACTATACCCTCGACGATGGCCTTAATCCCAGAGGCTAATATGGCCATGCTATTACACTAGCGAAAATAAGGACAACCACTAGCACACCTATCACAAATTCTTCTATTTTAAACATTATCCTACTACCTCAAAGTGGGGCAAATCGTCAAAATTTTGGTCGTCTATTATAACATCATCTTGGTCCCAGTTGCCTCCCCAACGAACTTTTACCCCGCGCTTTGCTGCAATGCCCATAATAATACCGGCCAAATAAACAAACCGCTTAGAATCCTCCCAGTCTATGGGGTAAGGAGCAATATCTACAGCTAAGGACGGGTAGGAATTATGCTTAGATTCCGGGTACTTTAACGTGGATTTACCTTCCGCATACAGCTTATCCTGTATATGCTTCCCGCGGATTGTCTCTAAAACAGTAAAATCGGTAAGTTCTATAGCGTCTTCTAATACTGTCCGCAACCCGGGATCTAGGTCCCCCAAGCGTTCTTTTGATTTCTTTCCAAAACTAGCCATTATTTACCCTCAATGCTTATGGGACTTTAGTTCTTGCTGTTCTGCGTCGAATAACTGCTGCCTAAGCGTATCCATCTCAAGTGCGTACTCTCGTTCTAGGAACCCCACGGTACGTTCTTGGTCCACTTTTAACCGCTCTAAACCAGCTTCGAGTAAAGCCATATCGCGTATATGCGCCTGCTTGTCCGAGACCTCTATCGCCATATCCTGCTCAAAACGTACTATCCGCTCAGCTAGAGGTATCGTCATCGTCCCTACAAAGGCCAGTACTACGGAGGCCATTAAAGATACAACTACGACTACAAAGGAGCCTATGGAAACCCATGTAGGCTGACCGCTAGGTGCTTCTAGTTTAGCCTCGATTCTTTCCAGCGCACCCGTAAGGCCGAGCACAGATTGTTTGATGGCAGATACATCAATCTCTACCTCCGCTATTCGTCCGTGGACAGCATCTTGTACCCTATCATCCATTCTTCTTCGTTCCTTGTTCATTAGTCATCAACCATGCCACGAAGTGCTCTTCGCGACCAGTCAAATTGATTAGCAAGAGGAACGGCTCTAGGGAACCATTCGTCATCTGCTTTCGTTACTACATCATAAGCTTGCTCAACAGTTGGTCCAGCTATGCCCATAATGGCTGGCTTATCATATGAAGACGCTGCCTCCATGTCTGATAGAAATTGTAGCATACCAAGGTTACCACTTCTATTTATCACTTCCCAAAGGTACGCAAAAAACATCTCATCATCATCATCTGGCCCCAAATCTTGCCCTTTTATAGCTTTACGTAACTCCCACCCAGCAGCAGCTATAGGAAGTGTAAAAGAAGCCAACACTAAAAACGGCAGAGCTTTTGCTAACCCTTTCTGTCCTTTAGCATCATTCATAACTTGGCGCAAGAAAACTTCCTGATATGCGTAAATAAAAGTCTTTAAGTGGAACAGTACACCGTAACGCGGGTCGTTTGCCCACGGCGGACGTATCGCAGAATTAGGACGTACCACCGACTGATCTATAAAACGGTGGAGCCCTGCACCGATCTTATTATCATTTATGTCTACACCATCCCAGTTCATAACGTCTTCCGCAGTTAAATTTAGTTCTTTTAAATATTCTATAGAAGTCTCATTACCTTTAGAGGCCTCGGCCCCATGATGCTTAATAAACTCTATGCCTGTAAGCATAGCCATTGTACGCATTTGATTGGTCCACCCTTCCATTAAGTTAAACCGGAAAAACCAGTCATTCATTTTTTTAGCTGTGTTACTACCATAAGAAGTAAGGGATATGTCATTATGAACACTATCCGCTACGCCGTTACGTATAACGCCTAGCATATTAGCCATAGCCCGAGCGTCTTCGCTGGACGCTTCCCTAAAGGCTTTAATCATATCTGTCATAGGAATAGATTTAGCGCGATACGCCAAATTACCCATGTCTACAAAAGAAGAGAGCAGAGCCATTCCAAGCAAACGAACATTCTGGTAAACAACTACCCAGCTGCTCAGATCTCGCAAGACAGGGTTCATGTTCATTCCCAGCCGGCCAAAATAACCGGGCAAAATTACTTTCTCTATACGCTTGTAAGCTTCCCTATCTAATGTCCCGTTCTCTACCGCCCTTGCTAAATCATTCTGTAGCTTGGCCGTAGAGTTGCCGGGGTTAATGTCGCGCCGCTCTAATTCCGAAAGTAATTCTTCAGTCAGCTCTTCTTTAGAGTAGCCAAACTCTTTCGTGTAAACAGCTTTACGTACAAGAGTTTTCGTATAATTAACGAGTACTGTAGGTATATCTGTTACCGTGAACCCGGCCTCTGCGACCTTAGCTCTTAGTTCTGGGGTCCATTTTCTAGGATTCGCGTAAGGATTAGACGGGCCCAACAAACCGTTGTCTATATTCTCGTCCAGACTATTCATAAGGCCGCCGTCGCTAGACTCGGTTAGGTTTTGGTACAGCGCGTCTATGTACTGCATACTATACCCGTCTTCCTGAAGTATTTTATAAAACTCAGCTTTTCGTAGTTCTAGTTCACTAGTTTTAATCATAAACGGAAAGTAGTTTTCTACTTTATTAAGACTGAGCCCCATTGTCTCTGTGAAGAATTCATGGGCTTTATCTAAATACTCTCTAACCGCTTTGACGTAAGGGACTAGATCAGTATCTATTTCCTCTAGGGGTTTTTCACTAGCCAACGCCATTGAAATTCTTTTAAGTAAGGCTGCACCCTCTTTGGCTTTCTCAGGATTAGTAGCGCGATCTTTTACTGATTCAAATAGACCCTTGACATCAGTTGGCAAAATCCCAGGTAACGTTTCAAGTAATTTTTCCAATGCCGTCTCAAGAGGCCCCCCAAGCCGATTTATCATTTCTTGAATTGTTGTTTTAATGGCATTACCGTTTTTATCTCGCTCGCCCGGGCGCGCCCAAAACCGTCTAGCCAAAGTAACGCCTACAGGTCCCATCCCACGCAACTGCGCATCAGCCGTTAAAACGGCGCGCTTAGTTGTTTCTTTAGTACTCCATAAAAGCGCTTTGGCCCAGTCCATAGCAGTAGCCCAATACTTCATCTGCGTATCCGAAAACTCTATGTTGTCTGAATTAGTGCCGCTTTTGGTAGAACCATACAAAGCATCTAGCGCCGCACTCTGCTCACGCCAATTGTCAGGCATCATACCTTTATTACTGTTTGGTGTAGAAGCCTGCATACCAGCCGAGAACCAGAATCCCTTTGTATATATTTTACTATTTAGCGGTTTATCGAACGACTCGAATAAGCTACCGCCTTCAAGGTACTCGTTAAGGAATCTTTCGAGAGTAGGGAAGCCTACTTTTATATGCTCCGCTACTAAATTATTAACAAGATCATACATATCCTTTAACGCTTTAGCAGCTTTTTGCGCATACGAGTCTAGCGCGGAGTAAAGTTCCTCCTGCTTCCTTCCAGTCTTATAAGCAGCCCCCGCTTTTTTCCAAGCGTTATGAGCTCTCTCGAACTCGTTTCTGGCCTTAGTTATTTGATCTCTATTCCCAGACAACTCTGCCTCGTCTACGGCCTCCCGAGCAACTTCCATTGCCTCGGAAGCACGTTTAAACCTTACCTTAAGCAATAACTTTTTACGGCCTTTCCTAGATTTATTTAGCTCGACAGTAAGCCATTTAGCAAATGAATCAGCGAATACTTCTTTGACGTTATTCCCGTTAACGCCCATCAGCGCGGCAACCTGAGCCCTAACCTTAGCTGGCGAATTAGCCCAGACGGTGGCCATTACTAAATGACCCAGCTCATGCGCTAAAATATGAAATCGTTTTGCTTGCGATAATAACTTGTTCTGCCCCGGCCTTTTATCCGACACAAAAATCATAACGGCGCGGTACTTGGGATTTACATCTATGTTATAAGTTGTCCTGCCAGCGGGCCGTGTTTTCATATGCTCCAGCGATTTAATGTAAATATCGTTGGCCTCTATTAGTTCTTTAACTAATTTTATATTTTCTTGGTTGCCAAACTTTTCTGCTTTACTTAACTCGCTAGCAAGCGTAGCAGCCCAAGTTTTACGCTCTATCAAAAGTTTGTCTATATTGTTTTCGTTAAGTATCAGAACTTTTTCTTTTATACCAAATTTATCTAGTACACCACGCACTATTTTTGTATAAACAGCCCAGCCAGTAACGTTATTAAGCTGCTGGTCAGTACCTGTACCGCCCATCAGCGCGTTCATAAAATCTTTAACTAGGCGCTTCGGCCCAGAAGTATCGTTTTGCCCCTGATGAACCCGCGATGATTCGGCTTGTTTATTTACTGCTTCTTTTAATGGCTGGCCTTCCCTAGGATCGTCGGCAGGCTCTAGCGCGGTAGAAGGCGCTTCTCTGTCAGAATCCACATCATTAAGAGTTTCATTATCTAACGAAGGGTCCCACGGTCTATTATTAGTATCTCCGCCGACTGCTTCAATAAGAGCGCGTACACGTTCGAACTGTACCTCTAGCTGCTCTGTGTCGACCTCCCACCCGGCGCCAAATTCTTCGGTACGCTCGTCTGATTTCCTGAAATCGCCCGGTTTGTCTGGGTCTGAGTACTCTTCCCTCATTTCTATTGTCTTATCGGCTGATTCGCTAAAGTTCCCATCGAAGCCTAGCCGTTTTAGCTCAGTCTCGATATCCCTAATAAGCTGGGCCCGCTCTGTCTCTGCCGAGCTGTTAACCTCTCCCGTACTAACATTTTCCTCCTCCAGCATAGCCACCACACCAGCAGCGCCGAAGTCCTCATCAAGTTCGCGTACAACCTCATCTTCGTCCACGAAGTTTCCTTCATCCTCCTTATTATCACGCTCAAAAACAACTTCGTCAGTACGCTTCATACCAACAGTAGTAACCGGGGCAAGACGCCTAGCTTTATCATAAAGATTCTGTAACCGCGCCAGCGCCTGCCGGGCTTTTAGGATGCTACCTACAGTAGTAGTCCCCCAAATCCGTTTAGTGTTCAAAGTAGCGAATGAAAAGCCGCCCTTCTTGTCAAACACTGTGTTGTCAAACACGTACCCCAGTTCCATTAGATGAGCTAGACCAGACATCAAATTTACTTCGGCGGTAAGGTTTTTGTTAACCTGCTCTATTTTAGCAGAGCCGTGGTTTATAACTTGGCCCAATTTTACAATACTAGCTATATGCACATATACAGGCTCACCGTTTAAGGTAGCCTCAAACACAAATGGTAAGTTAGCTATCATTTTTTCGAATAGCCCGGGGTTATTATCGCTAATCTTTCCCCGTTCTTTCGAGTCGAAGGGAGGGAGCGCCATTTTTTCAACGCCCCGTGGTTTGCTACCTGCCACTCTATCCTTCAAATTTTGAACGGCCTGATTAATAACCTTATCAGAAAAGCTTTCAAAAACTTGCGCTACGAACCATTCGCCTTCTATTTCTAGAACGGTCCATTTTCCGCCCTCTTTCGTAATTCTTTTAGACGCGCTCTTACGCGCACCGGCCTCATCTTTGAAACCTTTTACTTTAGGGCCAGAAAAACTAAACTCGCCGGTTTCCCGATTAGTGACCGGCTCTATAACCGTGCCTCCCGGCGCGTATACATCAAAAGCAAGAGCCTGGAGCTCTTCTACAGTGAACTCATTCGAGGGGGCTATATTGGATAGTCGTTCGCTTTCTGGAGTCAGAACTTCTTCTAAAATAGTTAGCAGACCTTCGTCATTCGCAACCTCCCATAACTCTACAGCGACGTCTGGTATCTGCCGCTTTAAGTCTCCCCACGTTAAGGGGGTTTTCCCCCACGGTATTACTACCGTACTGTCGGGTATAGTGGTCCCTCCTGACTCGCGTACCTTTTCAATTGCCTTTCTTACATTAGCAATTATTGTAGCGGCATCATGCTTTATCTCTTCTAAGCGCTCAGCAATACCTTTTGATGCTCTTTCAAGCTCCGCTAGATTTTTATCTATGCGCCCGCCCTGAGAGTCTTCGGGATTAACTACCCCAGTAGTGGTATTCGGTATACCAGAAGCTGCCTCTACAGCCCCCTCAACCTGATCTTTATCAACGAGAACTTCCTGTACCACCCCGCCGGTATCGTTGTTTGTTGTTTCGACACCCCTAACCTCAAGCGTTTCTTGTTCGGTCGTCGGATTAGGCTTGCTGTTGTAATACTGAAGGATCTGCGCTTGCGCTGCTTCCCCTTCTTTACCACCTTGCTTAGCTTTCGCAATCATGCGTCGAGCTTCCCGCTCGTTCATCTTAAGGACTACGATAACCTTACCGTCTTCCCAACTGGGCAAGACTGCTATCGTTTCCCCAGCCGCTTTAGCTACTTCAAACGCCCGTGTAATATAATCTTCAGAAATTTGTGCCCCGTACTTAGCACCGGATAATACAGCCTCTACAGCTGCCATCGCATCAACTTTCGACTCTTTAGTCGTTTGCTCAGTACCCTGTTCTGGGGTTCTGCCTTCTTCGAGGTCGGTCAAAGCTTCCTCTGGCATTTCGTTCATGACGTCGTCAGTCCACGCCATATCATCAGAAACTTCTTGTTGCGTATCCCCCATCTCCCTATTTTTCTCGGCAGCGGCTTCAGCGAACATTTTCTTTGCAACATCGAGGAGACGCTTTAATTCTTTAGGTGCAACAGTAGTACCAGTCTCGTAGGCTGCATCAATGGCAGCCGTGACTTCTTGCGTTACAGCCGCAGCTTTCGCTCCGGTCGATAGGTTCGTATCGGTAAGTATGCTTTGTATACGGTCATTAAAGCCAGGATCTTCGACAGTATTAATCTCAGGGTTTTGCTCTACGTCCGAAACAGCTTCTGTTGTAGCATCAATGCCCGAGTTAATATCCGCGGTCTTTTTGGCGTGCTCTTTCTGCAATACAGCCAAATCCTCTAAGTGCTTCTGGAGGATCTTTTTACTACGCTGAATAGTAGCAGCTGCCACACCAACAGCTTGCGTCGCGAACTCGGTACCAGCAGCTCTGTTTACTCTGGCTGCCGCACTCTTTACCTTCTCTCGGATTTTACCAACTTCTTCTTTAATAGCACTTAAATCAAAGAAACCTTTCTGGCGCGGGGCTCTTGTACCTTCACCATCATCAAAAGTTTCTTCGTCAGAACCCTCTGGAGTTTGCGTATTATTACGGTTAGGGAACCTAAGATCTAAAAATCCTTCTGCTGCTTCTTGTTCCGTACCGTCTTTGACCACGGTACGTTTTCTAGTCGGTTTCTTATAAGATGCGCCACCCTCGCTATCTACGTACAAGACCGCTGCGGCTTTTTCCATTTTCTTCTTTTCAGCGAGATATTTCTGACGTCGTGGAGTATCCGCAATGTATTGTCCTACAGAAGGAGCTACACTACCCGCTCCTGTAAATGCGCCGCCAACTATACCGCCGGCAATACCAGCATCTCTTATACGTTTAATGTTCTCGTCGGTAAACATCTCGTAAGTAGGGTCATGATATTTACGGGACGCTAGAACTAAAACTTCCTGCATCGCTTCTGTAGGAGCCTCGTAAAGCGCGCCTTTACCAGTCGCTATACCGAATTTACCTGCTACCTGATGAACAAAACTGGTAGATACGATATCTTTAGCGCCCGGGAAGAATGCTTTGATCTGCCCGCCTAAAGACAATACGTCGAGTGCGGCGATACCACCAGCTATTAATAATGTACCAAAAGGGTCTGGGGCTATACCGGCATCCTGCAACTCTTGAGTTACTTCGCCAAGACCAAGGGAATACCCGCCGACACCGGCGCCTACTTTAGCTCCGCCCTTAAGGGCCTCGCCTTTAGCTTTCGCGGCTCTTAACTTATCTACTTTCTGAAGACGGCCAGCTCGCGTAGCTGTGACCAGCGCGCGGCCAGTACCAGCGCCAACAGAAGCAGCTCTTGCTGCAAAGGACGCGCCAATAGCCGCCCGACCAGTTATGCCTGCAACCGCGCCCACACCACCAGTGCCAAGCAAAGTTGCTGTATTAGGCAGCTGCTCGCCAATTAATTCTACAACCCAATCACCTAATTCTGCGAGGCCTTCCACGTCATCAATAGACTCGTACTCCGCAGGATTATTTGCTGCTTCGTAGGCGTGATCCAGTATACCCTGTTCCCCAAGCTGTGATAAAGCATCGACATTAATCCAATCGCCTATCGCTTTTTCCGAGTTGGCCATCATGCCGCCTAGGTTAGACATCCCGCGATCTAGGGATTTAGAGAATGTACCTCTGTCATCTGCAGCGGTGAAGCTATCGATAGGGTTGCCAGAAAACTCTAACCGATCTAAGAATTTCTCTGAGCCGGACCGCTCAATAACTTCCTCGGTAGGGGCAGTAGCCATACCGGCTACTTTATTACGTAGGGCAGTGTTGCGGGCGATCCACCCCTCTAAGTTGCTTTCCTGACTAGGGTCGTTAGCAGCTATATCATAATAAAACTGTTCCCGGGCATCTAGAAATTTTGTTAGGTCTCCGCCAGACTCTTGCCAAAGCTTATTAGCTTTGCTATGCCCATGATTCACCGCCGTGTCGAATATAACCATGGCCTCTTGGTTATTCATATCAGGCGTGACTACTTTATTATAAAATTCTTCTTCAAAAAATTGGTCGCGGACCTGCTTGGCAGCTTCTTCGCCTTGTTGCTCAAGAGTAGCTTTTACCTGCGCAAACTGCTCAGGCCAATATTTACTACTAACACCATAAGCGGTTTCCCCGCCTCTATCGTCCGGGGAATTGGCCATCCCCCCTTCCCATGTACTGGTAAACTCCATAGCAGTGCGGAAATCAGGAGCGGACTCCCCTGCCCTAGAAGAATATTCGGGCACAGAAGCAGGTGCTGGGCGCCGAGAACGAAGTTCTTCGTCCTGAGTAGTGAGGCTATCTAAAAACTGAGACGTAGTAACCGGCGAATTAGCTTCCCTATAAGAGGCAGCCATGATTATTGCCTATGGGTTTCGAGCATTTGCCGGGCTACTTCTAACTGCGTTAGCCTATCAAGAGGCCTTACAGTACGGCCAGTACCTCTTAGCTTAGCTTGCTCATCTAACATACTGTTGTACTTATTCGGGTGTAGTCGTCTAAGCGCAATGATTGCCGCTGGCGCCTCACTAATTTCTCCGGCAAAATACGCTGATATATCGTTCTGTGCTTGGTTATAAAGAGGGGGCGATCCGCCATCACCTGCAAAAATAAGGCGTTTGTCAGCGGGGCGCAGATCACGGAACACTCTTGATTGCGCCATTATCTCGTAGCCTTCCATAAACCGTTTGAACTCGCCCTGGCCACGTATACCCAACGCTGTGGCAACACCCATAGCTTCGTAACTCCTAGAAGTAAGTCTCTTGCGTTCGTTATCTTTCCAAATTTGCCAAGCGTACGGCTCGCCTTCGTCAGTCCACTTCTCCATATTCTGACCATTCTTCAAGAAACGAACTACTTCGTCAGGGTCTCCGGCATTAATAAGTCCATCAGCGTGGGCCGTGTAAACATTCGAGTACGCATTTTGTCTGTCACTACTCGTAAACTCCCCCGCTTCACCCTGAAATTCATCGATGAATTTGTCTACATATCCATCAACTTGGTCGCGCTGATCTTGCGTAAGTTGAAATGCGAATTTCGCTTCTGATAATGACCCAGCACCACCAGTTGACCCGCCACTGTATACTACCCTAGAGACACCAGTGTTATTGTCAACAGAAATGATGTTTTTATCCACCTGAAAAAGCCGCGTGTCAGGTTTACCGTCACCAAACACACCAGTTTTTGCATAGTTCATAAAGGAGTCAGCGCTAATAACCCCGGATTTTGCTAAGCTAGCCGCGCTAACAATATCTGAAAAATTAGGTTTTTTGCGTTTGCTAGTACCGTACACATTCGGTATATACTTGTCCGTAACCTCGCGCCGTACTGTTTCATCGGTAAGGTTAGGTGCCCCGGCTACAGCTGTTGCCGCAGCTACTTTGCTACTACCCACTTTCTTCGGATTATAATCCGACGTAGTCTTTACAGTTCTCGCAACTTCTCCCTGGTTATTGACTACCGCATTGTCTGGCGCAGCGTTTTTCGCGCCTTCTTTAGCGGCCCCTATAATTGCGTCCTGCTCGCCCTGCGGAAGAGTCTCGAAACCAACCATTCCTTTGAGGAAATCTACTGTGCCTTCCCACAGGCCCGTACCTAACGAAGAGGCCTGATTAGCAGGCTCGGCAACTGTCCATGCGGCCACTGGGCCTTCTGCCGCGTATAGTGCTGGCAGGACGGCGTGCTTCCGGTACATCTTCCCCGCTTTTGTAGCGCGAGAGTCCCCTTCGTTTATCTGGGTACTTTCTAATCTCCTATTATAGTTATCCCTGGCATCAAGCAGCTGATTATTAAAGCTTATAGGGCGATCAGGGCCTTCGTCGACGGCGCCGGCTTTCATCATCCTTATCTCATAGTCGATGCCGGTTTCGCCCTCTTGCTGCGAACTAGGGTCCATAGGAGTGCCTTTCTTATAACCCCCCTCTGCGTAGGCCAGCGCGCCCTTTTTGTCTTCGCCAAAGGATGTAAAGTTACCAGTCTCCATTGCTTTAGCCATGGCCTCACGGGGATCGTCAAACACTACTAACTCGCCATCAATCATCTGTATCATTGGATAGGCATACCATTTACCGTCTTCGCCGACGTCCGCTGCCATCCGATGTGTCGATACTGACCCATCCTCGTTTGTGATAGAAGGTTGGTCGGGGTCATTAATACGGTTTATATACTCAGGCACTTCAGCCGCAGGTTGCCCACTTGTCGCAGGTTGCCCACTTGTCGCAGGTTGCC
>TARA_R110002167_G_scaffold363560_2_pt1 | contig 35251 bp, 38 predicted proteins | sample TARA_R110002167 | Tara Oceans TARA_R110002167 (sample SAMEA4398238) | marine metagenome | biome: Polar Biome; feature: [MES] marine water layer (ENVO:01000295) within the mesopelagic zone...; material: water (ENVO:00002006), including particulate matter (ENVO:01000060) such...
GCGCTCCGCGACGCGCTCCATCTCCGCAGTAATGATCCCCAACCGAGCCGACTCCATCTGCGTGATCGGCGAGAACCCCGGAGGCGTCGTCACGCGACGCGTCACTCCCAGCGCATCGGTAAACACATGCGCCTCGTACCCGCAAGGCGACGACGCCGCGGGGGCAACCTCGCCATCGACAATCTCGACCGACCAATCGTCAGGAAGGAAATCCCACGCGGTCTTCTTCGAAGGCGCGGGCATCCCAGGGGTATCGGGAGACGAGAACGAATATGCACCACCAATGTCCGCCTTGTGCGCAAACGAACCGGGGGTCGGTGCACTCGCATCCGAACCCGGATCAAACGCGCCATGAATCGGGAGCATGAACTCCCCCCCATCAATCGCAGGCCCAGCCTGAACGGTGCGGAACGACGCACGCATGTCCGCCGAGGATTTGTACTTCATCGTCAACGACGCCGCCTTCCCAGCGGGGGAAGTGATCGAAAGATGATCGGGGGTCGATTTTGGGTAGGTGGATTGCTGTTTCGAGGTCATGACAACTCCCTAAGTGTGAGCACCGGGAGTCCGCGCGACAGTCCATACGAATCGACCATCTGCATTCCCTCCGCCGGTGCGAGCCGGATCAGGTTCTACGGGTCCATCTCAGCGGATCATCAGACCCGCGCCCCGAGCAGTGGTGCATTGTAGCAGTTCAAGTAGGACGGCGAAGCCCGTCAGAAGTGGCGTACCCAACAACAACACAATCACCGGCATCGTGTCCACATGCAATCGGATACTCACTATGTTTCCTTCGACCGAACAGGCCCCTTTTGAATCCCAGAACTTCAGAAATGATCTTTGCATGATTCACTGCAAGCGCGGTAACAAGTGAGTTAGACAGTGTAAAGCCCGCTTGATTCTCACGGAACGGACACAGCTTTCCAATAAATTCCAATTCAGGAACTTTCGGGTATCGCGAATTGGGTTCCCAATAACAACCACATGCCCATTCGCCCTCATCATCAACTTCAAAACGATCCGCACCGCTGATATACATTTGTTGCCATTCATCATCACCTGGTCCATCTGATGTGTCAAACATACCAAACCAAAAAGCGAATACACGCATGGGCGGTGGTTCAGTCTCCAATACATACCTTATCCATTCTTCAGATTGAACTAGGACTGTTCCGAAATCGATTTCTTGAAGCTGTATATACGACTCATCGCTCAACCCCGGCTTAACAACCTCAATCGCATCACGCATCGCAATCTCAAGCGGTTGCTGCTCAGAAATAATTCTCTGAATCAACTCGCATTGAATTTCATACTCATCCCGCTCGCCAATCATCTTTGAATCCTTTCCTTTAGAACACCTTTCGAGCTATTTGCCCCCAGCCTTCAAATACCGCTCAAAGAACGCAATCAAATCCGCCTGCGCCTCAAGATCCCGCTGAATCAGCGAGTTGTGATCCCCCGGATAAGTCTTCACCGTCACATCAATAAACGAATCCTCCGCCGACGATCGGATCTCCTCGGCGTGCTTCACATCCACAATCGCATCCCCAGTCCCATGCATAATCAGATACGGCCGAGTCTCCAGTTTCCGCGCCAGATCCACCGGATCAAGCCCAGTCGGAATCAACACACTCGCAATCCACGCAGCATCCGACGCGACCCCGCGCCAACTCGCATAGGTCGACACCGTCACCACCGCTTCCACGCGAGGCTCATCGATCGCCACATCAAGCGCAAACGGCCCACCAAGACTCACCCCCATCACCCCCACCCGATCCGCATCCACATCCTCCCGCTCCATCAAGTACGCAAGAGCGGCGCGTGTATCGATCGCCAAGTTCTCTCGATTCATCGATCCCTTGTCCGAACGCCCATACCCGCGATAGTCAAACAGCAGCACATTGAACCCCGACATCGTCAGGAACGACGAGAACGATTCGTGATACAACACATTCCCCGCGTTCCCATGCGCATGCAGAATCGAAGGCCCCTGCTCCCCCTCAGGAACCCCAACCGCAGACATGAACCATCCATGCAACCGCTTCCCGTCCGCAGTCTCGATCCACACATCCTCATACTGCGCAGGAGTCTCAAACGCATCGCGGATCGGGAAGTAAAACAGCCGTTCCGCGTACCCCGTCACCCACAGCACGACTATCCCAATCAACGACACACACAGATACACCACGAGCATCCTGAGAAGTCGCTTCCCCAGACTCCGCTTTGGTTTCTTCTTGCGTGATTCGTTCTGCCCATCATGTTGATCATTCATTGTGAATCATCGTAGCAGAACTCAAACCTTGCTGATTAATCACTCAGCGATGCGATCCAACCCCGAACCAACTCAATCTCCGCCCTCGTCAAAGGCTCCCCATCCTCCTCCGGAGGCATGATGTCCGGATCATCATGAGGCAGATCAATCCGGTACACCAACTCGCTCATGCCCGGATCATCCCGCCGAATCATGTCCGCCGCTGGATCGAGCACATACGCGATCGAATCCAATCGAATATCATCTTCCGCATCATCTGGACCATGACACTCAACACACGAGTTCATGAAGATCGGCAGGATCGTGTCGTTGAACGAATCAAGCGACGCCTGCGAGATATTGAGCGCTTCGAGATCAAACTCGGAGATCACCGCCTCCTCCATCCCAAGCATCCGCTCCAAAGGCTTGGTCACGAACCCCGCCCCATGCGTGAGCTCGCCACCGAAATGACCTGTCAGCCCGACCCCCGCCGCGCTGACGCTCAGCAATCCGAGATACACCACCCCCCCACGCGACTGCGGACGCATTGCAAGCAGCAACGCGATTCCCGTCATCAGCATCAAGATGCCGCTGACAATCCCGAGTATGCGATGCAGGTCCACGCGCTGACCGCCGTCGAATCCGAGTACCAATCCAGTGGACACCGACACCACCGTTCCAAGCAACGCAAACACAAACATCAAGCTCGCCGCAGAACTCGGACGGAACGGCTCACGCATTGGCTCGCGCCGAATTCTGGGTACCACCGCGCGAGACACCTCCACCACCGCCGCGACAATAACCAGCGCGATCGGGAAGTGCAACACCACAAGGTGCGTGCGACCAAAGAACTCGATGAGATGTTCAAGCATGCGAAGTCGCTCCGGCCCAAAGCTTATTCATCGTTGATGAACTCGTCGTGTCCTTCTTTGCGTTCCTTGCGCAGCGATCCATAGAGCGAGACCGCCTCCTCGTCGTTGCCCATCAGCAGCGCACCCCCCATCGCGTTGGCGGCGGACACCGCGCTGGTGAGTTTGATCCGCAGATCCTTATCGAACCGCTCCTTGTCACCCCCGTACTTCGCTTCCGAACGCACCGGGATCGGCGCCTGATCCGCGACCATGACGCATTGCGCCAGCAGGATCGTCACCTGATTGGCCAAAAACGCCGCTTCATCGCGCGAGCCCGCTCCATCAAGATCCTGCATATACCCCCGCATCGACTTGAGATGCTTGCCAGCTTGTTCCATCAGCTCATGGAACTCCATGCCCTGATTCATGTTGATCGCCGCTTGCCCACCGCGCGCCAGTGCGATGGAAGGAATGGAAATCGCTCCGACAGCGAGGAACGCTCTGCGTTGCATGGTTGGGTTCATGTGTCACCGATCTGCGCCCACAAGCGCCTACAAGAAAGTGCTTTACAAGCGCGTAGAGAACGCGCTCCAGATTTCATCAGGAGCTATACGAATAAACCATCGCTTTATTGCACATCCCCAACAAGCATCCACTCCATCACGCTACTCATCGGGAGTTTCTCGACCCCAAGATGCCGCAGCATATTCAAACACTGCGCCCGGTGGTGCATCGAGTGCGTCATCACATGAGCCAATATCCCACCAACCGGGAAGGTGTACGACCGCTCTCCGCGATCCCGATGGATCATCACCTCAAATCCCTGCCGGTACGCCGCCTTCTCAAAGTCCGCGGTCACTGATTCATGCAGCGCGACGATTTCCTCGAGTGTGTACCCTCCCTCTTCGAGCCGATCACGATTGGGAACCTCGTTGAGCACATCCGTCCACCCCCGCATCGCGCCAAGGTTGTGCAACAGATTATCGTGGAGCGACCCCTCGCCCATCTCAAACCGTTGATGAAACTGCTCCTCGCTCAGTGCGCGGCAAGCATCATACATCAACCCATTGGCCCAACGATCATGGGCAATCATCACCGCGTGCGGATCACTGATGGTCATCATTCGTCTCCAATGTGAAAATCAATATTCGTTACCCTTTGAACTGCGCAAGCAACGCCCTGACCGCGCTCTTCGCTTCATCCTCAGGCACCGGCGACCCGGTGTAGCTCGCCAAGCCCGACTTGGTGATCATCAACAACCACGCCGCCTGGTTCGGATCAAGGTCCGCGCGAAACTCCCCGCTCCGCTTGATCCGCGAGATCGCATCATGGAACGCGCCGTGGAACCGGTCGCGCGCTTGCTCGACCCGTTTCCGCGCTTCTTCATCCACAGCAGCAAGCGAGATCGCCGCCCGCTGCATCATGCAGCAAGGAGAGCACTCACCCGAATGCTGAGACTCGATCATCATAAAGAACAACGCTTCAAGCTCCGCGAGCGTGTTGATCCCGTTCACCCGCTCGACCATCGCACCCACCACATTCTCCGAGTACGCATCGAGCGCCTTCAAATACAGCTGGTGCTTGTCCCCAAAAGTGTCGTAGAGCGAGAACCGGTTGATCCCCATCGCCGCCGTCAAGTCCGAAATACTCGCGGCATCAAACCCCTTCTCCCAGAACACACCCATCGCCTTGGCAAGGACGGTATCGGGATCAAAGGATTTGGGACGCGCCACAGCAGAGACTCCTAAGCAATTTCAAACAATGCCAGTATACGCCAAACCCCTTGAAATACCGAACTATTCGAGCATTCCAAAAACAAACACCAGACGGATGTCCTACGGGAGCATGATCGCCTTATTGAACTGGATGCTCCTGCCGGGGATTTGCACCCGGATCACCACCTCATCACCGCTGACGAGCCGTTCAAACACAAACGATCGCTCCCCGCTCCCCATCGGCTCGATTGAACTGATCGACGATTCCTGCCTCGCGTTCTTGGGCGCGATCGCTACGACCTCCGCAAACATCGGCTCATCGGTTCGATTCGACACCACCGCGACCACCTCGATCTGACGGGTGGGCAATCCAGATCCGTCGTCCACATGCTGGAACCGCAGGTCAACCTCGATCACATCCGTCCCCAGTTCGATCTCCCGCTCCACCCGCATCAACCCATAATCCTCATCCGCGGCCAGCTCGACATCAAAGACCAAATCCTTCATCCCCGCAAGATTCGCAGACGAATACGACACATCAAGCTCCACGCGATCTTCTAGACCGCCAGTAATCGCAAAGTTCACCACCCGAGGCTTGATCTCCCACGCCCGATCCACAGTGTTCGCACCGGGAACCGAATACCCACCGGGTTCAACGATGTACACCCGACCACGGATTGAGAACGGCCAAGGATTCTTCATCACCAGCTCGTGCTTGTGCATCCCCGTCGTCGCTTCAAACCGATCCGGACTCAGCCGAATGCTCGCAAGGAACTGCACCAACTTCGTATTGACCCCAGTAATAATCTGAGGCGTCCGCGTCACCTCCACACGATGCACAGGCAGATTCAGCTCCGTCTCATACTCGAGCTCCACGCTCGACACATTCCCGAACAAATCAACCACCTCAACACCGCCCCGGCTCAGAGGCAACTCGATCATCGTCGTATCAAGCATCGGTTTATCAAGCCACACCACCAACGCACCGTTGGACGATTCATCCCCACCCTCCATGCCCGAGCACAGCAGCATCCGAACGCCCGGCTCAAAGCTCAGCTCTTCAACCGCAGACCGTCCACCCAGATAATCAACAAGCGTCCGCCACACCAGCAGCTCCGGACCAGGCATCACCCGCCCTCGCTGACCCTTCTCAACCACCCATGGGTCGCTCAGCACAATCTCCATCTCGTCATTGCCCGGGCTCATCAGCTTGCTCGCCCACCACGAGTTGATCGCGCGTCGTCCAAGCCACCCAACCCGTGACCACACCGACTCGCTCCCCGTGCGCCCCTCGTCGATCTGGTACGCGCGATGCACCACACTCAATCGGCTCGAGTCCACACCTTCTGCTTGACCCATGCTCCCCCGCGCCTGCGACCACTGCTCGATCATGTCCGGGATCGCATCATCCGGGAAGCTCGCGTCATCTTCAACCAAGAGCCGCACCGAGCTCTTGAGCACATTGGATTCAAACGGACGGTCCATCGCCCACCCCACGCCAAGGACCGCACCCGGGATGTAAGGATCAACAAGCGAAGCGATCCCCTCGATCTCTCCGACCAGCCGTTCGCCATCATTTTCATTGACCCCGCTGCCCAGCCGCCAATCCGTGATCTGCTGACCGTACCGGTCCATCAACGGCCCAAGCAATGGCATTACGATCGGTTCATGCTCAAGCAACAGCTTGAAGATCGCGTCCTGATCAATCGCCGCTTGGTCTGCGAGTTCTGCCGGGACTTCACTCAGTGAAAAACTCAGCTCGATCCCCATCCCGATCGCGCGATCGATCGAGTTCAACAGCACCGACCCCTTGAGCATATCCTCAGCAACCGATTTGCCGTCCCACACGCGCATCTCGACATGCTTGACCCCCGTCATCTCAGCAAGATCTGGAAGACAGGTCAACAAGTTGGGTTCCATGCTCGACGAACGGAGCACAAACAACGATTCCTCGGGAACCATCCGCTTGGCCCCAAACCCCCCGACCAGTTCCCCCCGAGACTTGGGTGGCTGCCAGATAAACGCAAGCTCACGCCGACCAACCAAAATCGAACTCTCCCCCTCACCGGACAACACATCAAACACCGCATGGTACCAACCAAACCCGGAAAGCGCCGGCGTCCAAGGGTCACCGAGTTTATCCGCGCCGCCCACCGCACCACGCTGATCAACCAGCTTCCCAGACGCATCAAACACACGAACAAACGAACGGAGATCATCCCCCGTCAAATCCCGCACCGTCATATTCAGCGTCGGAGGCACTTCACCCGAAACCACATTCCCCGCCGTCCCCGTATCCAACCCGATCATCGGGACCTGCGCCACAACGACATCATCGAACCACGCCCCACCATCAAAGTCCTGCTCCCACACCGTGAACGGCTTGGGCTTCCGCACCCTCGGTTGCTGCTCCGGTTGCAACAACTCCAGTTCCACACGCACGAACGCCGCGCTGGGTTCCGTCCCCTCGACAAACACATTCACAAGGTCCCACGCCCCAAGCGTTCGCACCAACTTCGTGGAGACTTCCGAACCCGGAATATCGTTCCCCGCCCGATCGATCAGCGTCGCGACCATCCGAGCTCGAGCGTGCAGAATTCCTTGCGTCCGCACGCGCGCACTGATCATGTAATCCGCATTCGGAAAGACAGTCAGCTCCCCATGCCGAAGGATCAAACTCGTCGATCCACCATTGGTCGGCAAGTACACCGACCCCTGACCCGAATACGCGGGACTCTCGTAGTCCAGCACCGCACCATTCCAGATCGGAAACCCAGGACGATCCCGAGGCACTTCCGGATCATGCTGCGCCCGGATCCACCCCTTGGGCACCGGGAGCGGGTTCGTGTACATCTCCTCAAAGTCAAACGCACGCGTGATCCGACCCGAAAAAGCGGGACGCGTGATCGTCCCCCCATCACTCGAATCCTTAGTCTGCATACCAATCGACAGCCCCGCCGTCATCGCGACGACCGAACCCCACACCAGCGGGGAATACCGAGATCTCATTCGCGCGTTGGTACCCATCTCCCCAAAACATCGGCATTTGGAGCCATCCCAGTCCATTTCCCACGCCCCCAATCACTCACGATCCCCCATGAATACCATCCTCCCGACCCATTGAAGAAAGCACGCCTCTCATGAACGATCCAAACACCACTCCAAACACCTCCCAGCAGCCTCCACTCTGGACCCCGCTCAACCCACATACGCCCGAAGGCACCCCGCTCCAAGCCGCGACGGAATACTACGAGTTCATCAAGAAACGCCGGACGGTCCGCCATTTTTCAGACAAGCCCATCCCCAGAGAAGTCATCGAACAGATCCTCCTCGCCGGCGGGACCGCGCCGTCCGGAGCCCACAAACAACCCTGGCGCTTCATCGCGATCTCCGATCCCGGAATCAAGCACCAGATCAGGATGGCCGTCGAAGAAGTCGAACGCGAGTTCTACACCGACCGCGCCTCCAACCGCTGGCTCGAAGACCTCGAACCCTTCGAGACCAACCCCGACAAATCCTACATCGACACCGTCCCCTGGCTCATCATCGTCATGGCCCTCCGCACCACCGACGCAGGCGGACAGGTCTACTACCTCAACGAATCCGTCGGGATCGCGACCGGGATGCTCCTGACCGCCGCCCACGCCGCGGGACTCTCCACCCTCACCCACACCCCATCCCCGATGAAGTTCCTCCGCGAGATCCTCGATCGTCCCGAGCACGAACGCCCCTACATGATGATCCCGATCGGATTCCCCGCCGACGACTGCAAAGTCCCCAATATCGACCGCAAGTCCCTCGACGAAATCAGCGTCTTCGTCGAATAGTTCGACATGAAAAAAACGCTCCATTGCTGGAGCGTTCTGTGATCTGTTTGGATTCAAACCTATTCCAGAGCAGCCGCGCCCGAGATGATCTCGGTGAGCTCGGTCGTAATCTGTGTCTGGCGCACACGGTTGTACTGGCGCTTGAGCAAGCCGCCCATCTTGCCAGCGTTGTCCGTTGCCGCTTTCATCGCGACCATCCGAGCGATGTGCTCAGATACGACCGCGTCGTTGAAGCTCTGGAACAGCACCGCTTTGACCGCCGCTGGAAGCAGTGAGTCGAGCAGCGAATCCGCGTCTGGAGAGAACTCGTACAAGTCCTGCGTGCCCGATGCGTCGGCATCACTCTCAACGACCGGCGCTGAGAACGGGAGAAGCTGCATCACTTCTGGACGCTGACGACCCGCGCTGAAGTACTTCATGTACACCACGCGAACCGCCGAGACTTCGCCATTGACAAACATCTCGATAAACCGATCAGCCAACCGCTCGATATCCTCAAACGCCGGCTTATCACCGATATGCGTGTGATGTGTAAATCCGGAGTAGCCATTGAACTTGAGCGCCGAAGCACCCTTCTTGCCTACCACTTCGATGATCCCGTTGCCCGCTTCTGAGCTCCCCTTGAGGTGCTTGAGCGTGGTGCGGACCATCGTGCCGTTGTATGGACCACACAACCCGCGATCCGCTGAGATCATCAGCGTCAGCTCGTTGGTGTCCGCCGAGGGTTCGGTGAGCAGCGGGTGCCCCTCACCAACACCAGCCTCCGCGAGCTTCGCGACCAAACCGAACAAAGTGTCGGTGTATGGACGAGACGCCAGCGAGGTCTGCTGCGCTCTGGCAAACTTGCTCGTTGCGATCATCTGCATCGTGCGGGTGATCCGCTTGATGTTCCCGACCGCTTTCATCCGCTTCTTGATATCGCGTGCATTACCCATAGGAGTGGATCGTAGGCACCCCCCCAAAGTGCGTCACCACACAACCCCATGAGCAACAATCGAATTCCCCAATTCTGACCCACCGATCCGCCTAGAAAGCCGCGAAACCGTCCCCAAAATCCGGCCCTTCCCCTCAGATCAGTTCAGCCCCCGGCTCGACCGGCCAGGCTCATGCCGAAGCGGTGCCCGATCCTCACCCATCCGGTGCGGGCTGGTCTGGGATGACGATTCAATCTCCATCGGGAACGCGGTTGACAACCCCGTAATCTGAGGCAGCTCAACCTTCTCAGGCAGCGCGCGTTGGTGGGAATCCGACGATTGATGCATATCAGCCATACCAGACCTCTCTTCAGATGTACACACCCGCCGCGACTCAAACAACGATGCCACAACGCGGGGCTCTCATCCCAGAGAATGCCACCGATCACACCCCCCGCCACCCAATTGTCAAGAATCCGCCCCATCTCCCACGATCAATCCGTCATACGCCAGTTCAATCCCGTCGGCCAACGCCCGAGTAGTCGCCGCGTGCCCAAGATCGTGCGTCATGTGCACAAAGTAGGTCCGAGAAGCCCCGATCCGTTCCGCCTCCACAACCGCCTGCTCAACGGTAAAGTGCGTCGGGTGTGGACGATCCCGCAACGCATCGAGCACCAAAGTCCTCACCCCAGCCGGTGCCTGTTCAAGATACCGCCGAGAATCTTCCGGGATCTCCACCACATCCGTGCAATACGCCAGCGGCAGCACCCCCGCCGGATCGTCCACCGCCCCCTCATAGGCGGACTCAAACCGGAACCCCAGAATCTCCTGCACCCCATGCATCAACACCATCGGCGTGATCGTCATCCCGAACAACTCGATCGCCTCCCCCGCCACCAGTTCCCTCGGCACCAAATCCGCAACAAACGACTTCTGGATATTCTTCTCTTTCTCAAAGATGTGCTGGTACACCCGCCGCAACGATTCGTGCGTATGCGAATCCGCCCACACCTCGATCGGCTGCTTCATAATCTCATTGAACCGACGGACCTCATCAAGCCCCCACACATGATCCACATGGTTGTGCGTAATCAAGATCGCATCCACCCGCGTCATCCCCTCCCTTAGCACCTGCTCGCGCAGATCAGGAGACGCATCAATCAGAATCACCCGCTCCTGACCCGTCGCATCCACAAACTCCACCGTCGCACTCGTCCGCGTCCGCGTGTCCCGAGGATCAGTCGATGTACACACCGCGCACCCACACGCAATAATCGGCACCCCCGCCGAAGTCCCAGTCCCTAAAAAGCGAATACGCATACCCGAATGATACACCTAGCATACACAATGACTGATCCTGCAATTGATACCATTCAAAACGATGAAACGATCCTCATCCTAAAAACTCGTGTTTTGGCGTGGATCTTCCTGATCGCAATCTTTGCCGGTGGCATCTTCATCATCATTGATGAACTGAAAAATACCCAACCCCCACAGGCAACCATAATCCTCATCGGCGTAGGAGTCTTGATTGTCCCATTGATCGCTGGGGCAATCTCGTTCGGACACCGCGTCCATGTCTACGAAGATCGCATAGTCTCAAAATCAATCTTCGGCACCCATCAGGCGCTCATCAACGAAATCACCCGAGTGGATCGATCACTCGATTACATGCACATTCGACACGCAGACAAGAAGCTCATCATCGTTCCAACATACCTTAAAAATCACTACAAACTCAGCAAGCATCTAAAGCAGATCGCCCCAAACGACCCATGATGAGACCCACTACAAATACACCTTCCGGTTATAAATCCACCACTCAAACATCATGAATACCAGCGCCCCGATCAACAGCCAAGGCCACCACTCCTTCAACCTTGTAATCTCACCCCGCCCGCTCGCGCTCACCACCCGGTTCGACAAATCCAGCGACTCCGAGGTCCCCAGATCCGACTCGGGCGCATCGAGCAGGTTCGCCGCGTAGAACCGCAAGACCTTCCCGTCGTCCTTGACATCACCCACCCCCGCGCTCCCGGTCCATTGCACGCTGTACACCCCGGTCTCGCGGATCGGTCCGTAGACGATCCTTCCGTCGGGAGCTGCGATGACTTCGCCGCTGATCGATCCATCGGGAAGCTTCACGCGGATGTTCCCCGCATCGGTCGGCACCCGATCCGCAAGCACAAACCCAGGCACAATCTGCCGAGCGTTGACATCCACATCCACGCCCACCTGCGTCCCCAGATAATCCACCGCGCTCGCAAGGAACACCACAAAGCTCACATCAAACGGCCAGTTGGAAAACGCCGGATCAAACCCCACCATCACCGCACGAACATCCCCCGTGCTCATCTCCACAATCGCAGGCCCCTCAGTCGTCTCCGCAAGCGACACCAGCTCCGACCCCTCCGGGATCTCAATCGTCCGCGACTTCCCAATCACCACCGCGTCAAGCGTCAGATCCCGCAGCAACGGGTGCGTCCGCCTCCAGTTGATAATCTGCGTCCCGGGACCATCCCCCTTGTCCACCACGCCGCCGGGACCGGTGTACACATCCCCCACAACCAAATACCGCCCCGGTTCAAACACCACCCCACCGTCGCCAGCCTTGGGCATCGCGCCGTCAAACACAAACAGATCGATCGCCCCCGCGTCCCCCGCGTCGCGCATCGTTTCATACTGACTCGGCGTCATAATCTTCAGATCCGAGATCGACAACCCCCGCAGCGCTTCCTGCAAGAACAACGACCCCGTCGTCACCAACGCCACCGTCGATTGTTTCGCTGGAGGCACAATCAGCGTCCCACGATTGTCCGTCGCAAGCACATCCAGCCCCGCCTCACCGAACCCAGTCGACAACCGAACCCCCACAACCACGCCGTCGGGTTCATTGAGCTCGAACACCACACCCCCGGTGCTCACTCCGCGCGCCCCGGTCTGCGAATCAACCTCCGCACCCTGCAGCACCACCGACCGCACCGACACCACCGCACCCCCAACCAACAACTCCGCATCCACCGATCGCGGGTTCGGGTCCGTCGACTGCACCCCGACAAACACGCTCAGCTTCGTCGGATCTTCATAATCCCGCTCGGCGCGCAGCGCGGTCAATCCAACACTCACCGACGAGGATTCCCCGATCGCGTGGTATTCAAAGCTCGGTGCCTCCGCGACATCCTCATCGGCGCGCACAACATCCAGATCCGAAATCTTCCCATCGCTGAACAGATGGAAGTAGTACGCATCCCCACCCTTGATGCCCTCGATCTCAACGGGATCGGTCCCCTCACCCGTCGATCCCGTATCAATAAACATCCGATTCGGACGCTGCGATTGCGCCAGCCGGTACGCCTCTTCAATTGACGAAGGCCCATCCGTCTGCACGATCCCGTTGATCGCGTTGATCAGTGATTGCTTGTCGGATGTAAACTGCGACACGATCTCCGCAGACCGATCAAACGCGATCACCATCGCCTCGTCCGCCTTGTCCGCCTCTTCAAACAACGATGGAGATGCGAGCCCCTCCACCAATCCAATCGCCCGCTCCTTGGCAACCTCAAGCCGAGTGATTGGTGTGCTGCGAGCAGCTTCCCCATCGACCGCCCGCATCGACGCGCTGCGATCAATCAGAATCACCAGCTTCCGACCAGCAGAAGCCGTCGCCGTCGAGCGCGGCTGCGCCAGCGCCAGCAGGATCAACCCCAGAATAATCAACTGCAGAAACAGCAACAGATTCCGGCGCAGCTTCTGGAACGGCGCGTTCGCTTGCAGATCCTGAATCGCCTTCTTCCACAACAGCGTCGAAGACACCTCCCGTGGAATCCTTCGCAGCTTCAAAAAATACAGAATCACAAGCGAAGGCACCGCAATCGCCGCAACCAATCCCGCCAACATCGGAGTCGCCCAGATCATCTGTATTCACACTCCAATCAAGAAGGATTCATGCACCCACCAAAGTATACAGCAACCACGCTCCCCCCGATGCACACCAACCGCACCTAAAAAACAACGGGCCATCAACGGCCCGCTGTGCAACAACAAATCTATCCAATCAAATCACCGCCGGCGACGCCCCATCGCAAGCCCGCCCAGCCCCAGCAGCCCGAGAGCGGAAGGTGCAGGCACCACGCGAGCACTGAACCCGTCGATCCCAAGACGGGTCGCCTGTGTTCCGATGTCTGTGTGGTACGACGCGTTGCTGCCAAAGTCGAAGCTCACGACCGAACTCGTTGCGGTAAACACCAGCGACTGCTCAACCCATTCGTTGAATCCATCAGCATCCACAGCGTCATTGAGAATCGTCGAGTCCCAATCGCTAATATCCGCACCGACTATCGCCACATCGATCGCATCGTCATTTCCAGTCCATCCCGAGAACGAGTACGACACGATGGTCGCAAAGAAGTCCAAGCTGTAGGTCTGACCGATTGTGAACCCTGACAATGAAAGGCGTGCCACTTCGTTGGACACCGCCGTAGGACTGGATGGATCAAACTGGTTGAACCACATCGCCGCATCGTTGTCCACGCCGGACAACGAATCGGTCGGAACAAAGAACACATCATCCCCAAGATCAGGAGTGGCACTGATCGTCGTCCATCCCGGAAGAAAGTTCCCCGCGACCCCCGTTACATCCGTCGTCCCAAAGTCCGACCAGCCCATCGTGGTGTAATCAACAGTCGCCTGCCCCCAAGCCATCCCAGCAGCGCACGACAACACAGCAATACCAAAGCATACTTTCATGGATATCTCCCTCTCTAAAACTGTTCTTCTCTCTCATCAACCCTCAGAACAAAGGCTTCACGCGATTATACAGGAAACCAGGCATTCTCGTTGCAAATTACAAAAAAACAACGGGCCATATAGGCCCGCTGTATCTCAATCAACTTTTTTCATCAAACTTACCGACGACGACGCCCCATCGCAAGCCCGCCCAGACCCAGCATCGCCAGACCCGATGGTGCTGGGATGACACGCACAGCAAAGCCGTCCATCCCGAAACGGGTCGCAAACCCGCCCAGCTGAGGACCGTCGGCCCCTTCACCAAACGCAAAGCTGACCGTGTCCGATTGCGCGGTAAAGACCAACGACTGCAGATCCCAAGTATTGCCCTGTCCAACCGCCGAACTCAAAATCTCCGAGTCCCAGTCGCTCACATCAGCGCCATCGATCCCCACATCGATCGAATCCATATTCCCGGCCCAACCGTTCGAAGTGTAAGTCAGGATGGTCGCGTAGAACGAAAGCTCATAAGTCTGACCAACAGCAAAGCCATCGAGTGAAAGCTCAACAATCTCGTTCGCTCCCGCCTGAGGCGACCCCGCTTCAAACTGATTCAACCAGATCGCGGCATCATCCGGATCACCAGTCAGCGTCACATTCGACGCTGAGAACAAACTCGAACCAAGATCCGGAGTCGCAGCGATCGAAGTCCATCCAGGCAAAAAATTCCCTACGACACCGATGACATCGGAAGTTCCCAAATCAGTCCAGCCCATCGATTCAAACGAAACGGTTGACTGACCAAACGCAACACCCGACGCAAGCACCAATGCTGCACCAGAAACATACATCTTCATTGGATTCCCTCAACAAACACAAAGTTGACCGGCCTCGAGCGGGCCGTGAATCCTGAAAATACCTCAAAAAATCGGACCCTGCCAATCAAATCGGCATTATTTTTCAGCGCTGACTACCTCAAAAGCCCCCGTTTTCGGGGCTGAACATCCAACCCCGCCAACATCGGTGTCGCCCAGATCATGCGGAACCTCCAGTAAGGCCTAGCCAGTCAAGAGTTTCGCCAATGGTTGAGACAACTCCTGAAATCCCACAAATCCATATCAATACCAAGACGAGAGTATTCCCACGAATTGGTTTGTTGTTCGGTTGATTGATCATCCGATCTCGAAAAAGTGCGGCCATGAACATTCCCATTGCACAAACAAAAACGACAACAATTAGCCCATCTTCATTGTGACGCGAATCTTCAAGTCCCGTAAACCAATAGCGAATAGTCTCAAATGCCCAGGTGACACTGAGGAAAATACATACAGCCCCAAGGAGGGCCAACAGGCCATCTGATATACGAACATTTCCATGTTTCGCAAGAAACTTATCACACTTATCCAATCTCCCGCTCACCGCAACAACCCCCGCTTCCGCAGATACTCCACCAACAGCGTATCAATCGGGGTATCCGATTGAATCGTCAACCCCGTAATCTCCCGCCGAGCACAAAAATCCCGCAGCTCCTGGCAGTACGCCGACAAGTTCTCTTTGTATTTCTTCAACAACGGCGCCGAGATCGTCACCTCCGCCATGTCCCCATCCTCAACATCCCGCAGCTGCAAGTCACCCGAAATATCCGGATTCACTTCTTGAGGCGACAACACCTGGATCGCAAACACATCGTACCCACGACCAACAAGCATCCGAAGCCCCGTCTCGTACCCCTCCTTCATCAAGAAGTCACTGAGCACAATCATCACACCTTTACCTCGCCGGCTCATCGCGATCCGCTTGCACGCTTGTCCGAAATCCGTCCCGCCCTCCGGAGTCATCGAGCACAAGAACCGCGCCAGATCGTGCGTCCTTCGTCGACCACGCAGATCCCGGATCGTCCCAGCGATGGATTGATCCCCGCCCGCAAGCACCAACTCATCACGCATCCCCACCGCCGTCACCGCGACACGATTCAAATTCAGCAATCCGATATACCCAAGCGACATCGCAACCTGCTGCATGTAATAAAACTTGTTCGGCTCCCCACAATCCGCGCTCGCGCTCGCATCGATCACAATATGCAACGACAGATCCTCCTCCTCCATGAACAGCTTCATGAAGAACCGATCCAGACGAGCATAAATATTCCAGTCGATATGCCGAAGGTCATCCCCCGTCGCGTACGGCCGGTGATCCGCAAACTCAACGGACTCGCCCCGCTTCTTCGACCGCCGCTCCCCCTTGAGCTTGCCCGCAAAGATCTTCCGCGACGACACATCCAGATGCGAAATCTTCCCGATCAGTTCAGAAGACAGCAACTCCTCAATCGTCGCAGGCCGGGTTGGATTCTCAGATCTCAGCATCAGTTCTCAATCTCCCGGATGACCTTATCGATCGCCTTATCAATCTTCGTCTCACTCGACTTCGCCTGCCCCGGATGGTGTGAATCGACCGTCAGCCCCTTCTTGCCCACGACCTCTTTGTAGCAACCGCCCGCGCCGCTCAGCACACAAAGCGACACCGCCGCAACCAGACCCGTTCGCATTCTTCGTATGCCAGTTCGCAAAACAGTTCGTTTCATTGATCGCTCCCTTCATCCCGCCCAGTCGTACGCTCCGCGTCCCACCGCACGCGAACCATCCCTGTGCTCCCAAGCTTGGGAACCGTCACAAACCCCGTCTCCAACGGCTCATCCACAACCACCCGAAACACAAACCCATCATCCCACCCTTCGCGCAGTGCATCCTTCCCTACGCCATACGCTTCAAACGACAGCAACCCCACCAGCCCAGCGTCCATCCCCCCATCCGCCATCATCGCATACGGCACGCTCATCCAATCCTCATCCCGCTCGCTAAACACCACAGGCCCAACCACAAACTCCGCCAAGCTCCCATCCTGCTCCGACTCGCACAGATGCGTATCCCACCCATACCCCCGCTGCTCCGCGACCGCGGACCGCGCTCGATCCATCGCCCCCACATCATCCGAGACCCCCACGACCCAGGTCTCGCTGGGACCGCGCGATTGCCCGCCACCCATCGAGCACCCGCCCAGGAATGCCCCAAAGAAGAACAAGCCAGCAATCAAAATGGAACCGAACCGAATCACGACCCCACCATCGCCGTCGGCTGTGTCGGGGTCAGCTTCAAAACCTCGCGCACAAGATCATCCGCACGCACCCGGTCCGCCTCCGCTTCAAAGTTCATCAGCACGCGATGCCGAAGACAAGGCATCGCGACATCCTGAATGTCCTGATAGCTCACATGGAACCGTCCATCAACCAGCGCGCGAACCTTGCCCGCAAGGATCAACGCCTGCGCCCCGCGTGGAGAAACCCCGCACCGCACATACCGATTCGTTGGACCGTTTGGACCACCCGCCGCCGTATCCGATTCGGGATGCGTCGCCAAAACCAGACGAGCCGCGTACTGCTTCACATGCGGCGCAACAACCACCTGACGCACAAGCTCCTGATACTCCCGAATCTTGGGACCATCAATCACCTTGCTCGCGACCGGATTGTCCGCGCCGGTCGTGCGATCAATGATCTCCATCAAGTCCGCAAGCCCCGCGTACCCAACATCGACCTTGAGCAAGAACCGGTCCATCTGCGCTTCGGGAAGCGGGTAGGTCCCCTCTTGCTCGATCGGGTTCTGCGTCGCAAGCACCAAGAACGGCTCATCAAGTTTGTATGTCTCACCCGCCACCGTCACCGAATGCTCCTGCATCGCCTCAAGCAACGCGGATTGAGTTTTAGGAGTCGCACGGTTGATCTCATCCGCAAGCACCACCTGCGCAAAGATCGGTCCCTGCTGAAACTCAAAGCTCCGATGACCCGTATCCGGATTCTCCGAAACAATGTTCGTCCCGATCACATCCGCAGGCATCAAGTCAGGAGTGAACTGAATCCGCGAGAACGGCAGATGCAGCGTCGTCGCAAGCGTCCGAACCAGCAAAGTCTTCCCAAGACCGGGCACGCCCTCCAGCAGCACATTACCACCCGCAAACAGCGACACCAGCACCGCATCCACCACCGCCTGCTGACCCACCATCACCTTGCCGATCTCAGATCGCAGCTGTGCAAACGACGCGCGGAACGCATCGCACTGTGCCTTGACTTCAGCCGGGGTCTCAAGATTCTCATTCATGCTCATGATTCAACTCCTCGCCGATTTTCTCGGCACTGGATACTACGCGATCTCTATTCATTCCCATCAGTCATTCCCGTCATACTCATCCCGGGCCCGCTTCTTCGCAGCCCGCAGCGCACTGAGCGCATCCATCGTCTCATCTTCCTTCGATTCAACCTTCTTGGGTTTACCAATCGAGGGACCCCCGGTTCCAGAAGAGCTTTCCTCTTGCCCAGAAAGCGCTACTGGTTCACCGGAAACCGCGATCGACTCGTCCGCTTCAAACTTCCGAGCCGATTTCTTCTCAGTCCCGTCCCGGCGATCATCCCCCGTCCGAGATCCCGTCCGCACCCGCGCCGCGCGCATCGCCGCCGTCGCGTCCATCGTGCGATCGGTTTCTTTGTGCGCCCCGCGCCGCACAAACGCCGCGATCGCGCGTGGATCGATCCGTACCCGCCGCACCGCAACATCCAGCAAGAAAATCCCGATCCCCACAATCGCCATCAGCATCCAGATCGGGGTCAACGCCACAGGCATCGTCAGCCCATCACGCGACCACAGATCCGACACCGTCGGATCCGCACTCAGCACACGACCCCCAGTAATCGAAGCGACTTGTCTCAGCAATGGCAGATTCGTTTTGAGCGACTTGTACTCATCGGCAAACGGACGAATCACCGCCGCCTGCGCTGATCCCTCAAACACCGCACCATCATCACCCGGTGATCGGTACTGCATGTTCACCACATACGAGCCGGGCTTCGAAGAATCAAAGTCCCCCTCGTACCGCCCCGGACCCACCTGTCTCAACTCAACAACCTCGCCAACACCATCAGGAGTCGACGCACGCGCCCGGAAGTTCGCAAAGTCCATCCGCTCGCCCGTCGGATCAAACGCCTCGACGACAACCCTCGTCCGCTCGCCAACATTCTCCGTCGTCACGCGCAAGGTCGAATCCCCACCCGGACGCATCGCCCAGCGCACATGCTGCTCCCAGAACTGGTTGAACCCACTCCACCCAACCCACGCCGGCGCCCACCGCGACGACACATCACTCGTAAAGGTCACCACCTTCCCCAAGCCATACTGCCACTGCGCCGCGATCGGGTCCTCTTCCTTCCCCCGCAAAGTCACCAGCGACAACCCCTCACGCTCCGCCGCGACCACATACCCCGAAATCGGAGGCACACCACTGATCCCACGCATCGTCTCCGTCGGAACACCCGTCCGCGCCGGAGCAAACGCCTGACCCTCCCAGATCAACGCACGACGGATCGTCTGCGCCTCCTTAATAAAGATCTGAGGCAGCGTCGCCAGCGCGTTGTTCGCCACATGGTAATAAGTCCCCCCCGTCATCCGCGCCATCGTCCGAAGCGTGTTCGTGTCCCCCGCAGAGTGCGGATTCACTCCCACCGCAGAAATCGTGATCCCCGATTGCTTGAACTCACGCAGCAAGCTCCGCGACATCGACGGATCACCATCAGAAATCACAATGCAATGCTTCTGCCCCGCCTGCGCGTTCTGCAATCCCGCAAGCGCCAGCTGCAGCGACGGATCAAAGCTCGGCATGTCCCCAAACTGAAGATTGTTAATCGCCTTGCGAACCGCCGACCGATCACCAACCGGCGCAAGCGGATACACCCAGTCCGTCCCCCCGATCCCCTGATACTCCACAATCCCGATCAAGTCCAACCGCGACAACGCATCGGCCGCCGCATTACAAATCTGCTTCCCGTAGAACACCCCCTTGGGAATCTCCACCGAGTGCACCACCAGCGCCAAAGCACCTCTCGGCATCTGCCGCTTCTGTGGAGGGTCCAACCGGATCGGCAGCGCATCCGCAAGCGGCGATCCAATCCAACCCCCCGCACCAAACGACTCGGGACCACCAATCATCACGATCCCGCCACCCGTATCGTGCACATACTGACGCATCATTTCTTGCTGCGTCTCCGCGAACGAATACGCCGACTGATTGATCATCACCACCGCTTCATAGGACGCGAGCTCCGGGAGCGATCCCGGGAACTCCGCAGGACTCACCCGCTGTGTTTCAAGCTCCGCAGCGTGCAGCGCATCTTCGATCCGCACCGCTTCGCGCGGATCGTTGGCGACCACCAGCACCAACCCCTCGCTGCCGACAAAGGTGATCACCGATCCGTTGTTGTTCTCGCGGAGCGAATCCCCGATCGTCCTACCAGTTGTCCCATCCGCTTGAAGCGACGCGATCGGTTCAAACACCGCGTCATACAGCTGAGGCCCAGGCTGCTGCACCGCGACAGGCACCCGGATCACATTCCGACCCGCTTTCAGTTCTGTGTAGTACCCAAGCTGATCCGCCGCAGGATCAAGATCGATCGGCGTCCCCCCCCGCGACAACATCAACCGCCCAACCGCCGGCGTTGTGCTCGTGATCACCACCCGGATCGCGATCGTCTCCCCCACGCGCGTATTGGCCGGCGCCTGCACCGACTCCATCATGATTTCTTCGGCGTACTCAAACTCCACAGGAAGCACATCGATCGGGATCCCCGCCGCCTTCGCCTGCATCGCCGCTTGGTACAGCGACCCTTCCGTCTCGTTCGCATCCGTCACAAGCAATATCCGCGACGCCGCGTCCTTCGCGCTGTTGGCGATCGCTTGATTGACCGCCGCCGCGAGGTTCGACGCTTCGGTGTCCCCAATAAACTGCCGCTCGATCCCACGCACAAACTTCGATGGCGACGCCTGCACAATCGAATCCCGCGCCGCCGTGATCACCCCGAGTTTATCATCAGGCTGCCGCGACCCTTCCTGCGCCAACTCCACAAACGAATCCACGCGAGGCTGCACACTCGACGGGATCGACCGCGACACATCGTTGATCACCGTCACACTCACCGCCGTCGCCTCATCCCGATACGAAGGACGCGCCAGCGCCGACACCACCAGCACCAGCGCAACAATCCGAATGACAAGCGCCGCAACCTTCGACGATTTCCCGAGCCCCGCCAAACTCTTCCGCGCAATGAAAATACTCAGCGGCACACACACCGCCAAAAGCACCAGCATCATCGGCTGCCCAAAATCAATCGGTCCGATCTGCATCAGTGATGCCCCCCCGCCATCGTCACGCCCTCTTCAAACCCCACCACCTGAATCCGGTTGTTCCCCGAATCCAGAATCACCAGCCGACCACCAACCACCGCGCTCGCCCAAGGCGTCGCAAGCTCACCCTCCCCACGACCCCCAACCCCAAACATCGCCACCGTCTTCCCCGTCGCAAGATCCATCCGCCGCACCACATTCCCACCAAACTCACTAATCAGCGCGGACCCATCATCCAGCACCGTCACCCCATACGGGAACCCCATCGTCGCAAACGCCGGATCATGATCCTTCCCATACCACGCGATCACCCCCCCATCCATCGTCAATCGCCCGACCCGATGGTGCGACGAATCGGCAACAATCAACTCCTCCACCCCATCATGCGCCCACACCCCCATCGACTGTGGACGCGACAACGCCACCGCACCATCCGAACCATCCACCGTCTCTGATGGGATCCCGATCTGCCCCGCCCACTCCAAACCAATCCCATCCCCACGAACCACCCGATACTTGGTGATCCGATCATTCCCCCCATATTCAGAAATCAACAGCTCATCGACCGCCCCATCCCCATCGACCCGCACCACCACATCCGTCGGATACACAAACTCCCCGTGCTCCTGACCAAACACCCCAAACGAAAACGCGGGCACATCCTCCCCATCCTCAATCCCCTCAGGCAACGGCAGCGGATACACCAACAACCGGTGCTCATGCGTGTCGGGGACATACGCCGCCATCTTCGACCCATCGAGCAGACTCACCCCAACCGTCACCCCAGTAGGCATCCCATTGCTGAACGCAGGCATCACCACCGACCCGACCATCTCCCCCGTCCCCAGATCAATCGCCTGCATCCGAGCGGTCTTATCGATCACCACCGCGATCGTGCGTCCTTCGTCATCCACATACACATCCATCGCCCGCGGATACACAAACTGTCCCGGATGCGTCCCCGTCTCCCCGATCACCACGGCATCTTTGAGCCGACCTGTCGAATCAGTAGCATCTGCCGAGCCCCGCGCGCCGCACCCACCAACAGACACGCCGACAGCCAGCACGCCTACCCCCCCAACAAGTTGCAATAATCGATTCAACATCATGCAGCACCCATCATAGTGGGTTCTAGTGCCCGATGTTCTTCCGGTTGCCCCTCCCCACCAGCACCCCACCAATCGCCGCCACAACCATCGCCGCCCCCATCAGGTTCAGCAGCGCCGCCGACAACCGCTCAAGCCGAGCATAATGCAGATCCGCAAGCAACGACTGCGACAAAGTCGACACCCCCGCGCGTGTAATCATCACGCTCGCCTCGATCTCATGGACCGCAAGCAACCCGCACAGCACCCCCGCGCCAACACACGCCGCGATCCCGGTCTTGCCGTGCGCCCTCCACCAATCAAGCACCCCGCCCCCAAGCGACCACCGCTGCGACACCAGTTCCCCCGATTCGCGTCCCGCAACCACCGCACCCACAATCCCCCCAACCACCAACACCCGCACCAGCAACCCCGCGATCTCTCCATACACACCAAACCATCCACCAATCCCCCCGCCAAACAGCCCGCCAATCAATCCCCCCGCCTGCACCACCGACGCCCCCACCAACACCCCAGGCACCAACGCCCCCGACGCGCTCACATACACCCCAGCCACCCCAACCCAGCGCACCCACCGCGCCCAGTGACCCAGCAACCCCGCGATCCCCATCGCAAACCCACACCCAATCAAACCCACCACGCCGCCGATCACCACCGAATGCCAAATCGCATCCCCCCGCTCCGTCCAGAACAATCCCATCGAACGCCAATCATCAATCGACACCATCAGCACCGCCACAGGCACCACCACCGCAAGCCCCCACACCATCGCCATCCCAAAAAACCCACCACGCCCACTCGAATCCTCAACCCCCGTCCCCACCATCCCCCGGCTCATCGCATCCCGCACCACCACCCGAGTCACCAACCAAGCCCCCCCCAACCCCGCCACAACCATCGGCAGCCCCATCACCCACACCGTCCCCCACTCGTCCACCTGACGCTCAATCAATCCCCGCCACACCATAATCGACCAAGTCTGCAGCTGCGCCAAATGCAAAGGCACCCCGCTCCCCATCATCACCACCGTCACCACCCCCCACGCGCGAACCAACACCCCCCGATGCACCCCAACCCACACCCGCGCCCGCGTCATCCATCCCGCAGGTTCCAAATCCATCATGTCCCTATAGATAGCCCGCTCCCGCGCCCCCCCCGCGATCACCATCGCCGCGATGACCGATCCCCACACCCCCAATCCCAAAACCCCGATCGCGTACCCCGCCCACACCGCCGCCCACCGATGCGAAGGCTCGCTCGTCGCATACGAAATCAACCACCCTCCAACCATCGTGTCCGGCGCCCGCGCCAGATTCATCGCGCCATACAACGCATAGCTCGGCATCCAGATCGGCACCAACGCCACTCCCCACACCCACTTCCGGCTCGACCCAGACCCAAAGCCCATCAACCCCCGAGCCACCAGCGCGCCCAGCCCCGTCGCAATCACCCCGATCAATCCCGCAATCCCAAACGACCGCGCAAACAGCCCGATCCCACCATCCTGAATCAGTTTTAATCCCTCGCGCACCGACGAATCATCCACCGCGCGAACCCCACCAAGCACCACAATCCCGAACACCCCGACCAGCACCACAACAACACCCGCCACCACACCGGATGCCCCCCAACCATATTGACGCGCTCCGCGAATCATGCGCTCATGCTACCCCAACACGATCGGGCAATTTCAATACACAATCACCAAAGTTCGCACCATGTCCACCAAACGGGTAGAATCCATCCCAAGCCGAGGGTTTCTCTGGGGATCCAACCCCTCGGCATTCACTCTCACGCGCGACCATTCGGATCGCGTCAGGACCAACGCACATGATCGACATCCGCAAGCTCAAAGAACTCGTCAAACTCATGGTCGAAAATGAACTCTCAGAGCTCGACCTCAGGGACCAATCCGAAACCGTCACCATCAAGCGTGGCAGCGACCAAGAACCCATCATCTACCAAGCACCAGCACACGCCGCCGCCGCTCCGGCAGCAGCGCCAGCCGCATCCGCACCAGCAGAAGCCACCGCAGACGCATCCGACGCCGGACTCATCCCCATCGAGTCCCCGATGGTCGGGACCTACTACTCCAAACCAAACCCGGATTCCCCAATCTTCGCCAATGTCGGCGATCAGGTCGGACCAGATTCCGTCGTCTGCCTCCTCGAAGCAATGAAGGTCTTCAACGAAATCAAAGCCGAACAATCAGGCACCATCGCCAAGTGCATGGTCAACGACGGCGACGCCGTCGAGTTCGGTCAGACCCTCTTCATGGTCAAACCAAACTAACCCCCACCGACAAAGCACCCCCTCCGTCCGCATCGCTCGATTCGACCACAGAGACCAACCCCATGTTCCAACGCGTCCTCATCGCCAACCGAGGCGAAATCGCCCTCCGCATCATGCGGGCCTGCCAAGAACTCGAAATCGAAACCGTCTGCGTCTACTCCACCGCAGACAAGGACGCGCCATACCTCAAGCACGCCGACGAAAAGATCTGCATCGGTCCCGGTCCTTCAAAGGACTCCTACCTCAACATCTCCCGCATCATCTCCGCCGCCGAAATCGCCGATGTCGACGCCATCCACCCCGGATACGGATTCCTCGCCGAACGCGCCGACTTCTCTGAAATCTGCCGCGAATGCAAAATCGAGTTCATCGGCCCATCCCCAGAAGCGATGTCCAAGCTCGGTGACAAGGTCGAAGCCAAACGCTACGCCCGCGCCGCTAAAGTCCCCGTCTTCCCGGGAACCGAAGGCGAAATCGAAGACCTCGAAGAAGCCGTCGAGGTCGCCGCCCAAATCGGGTACCCCGTCATCATCAAAGCCTCCGCCGGCGGTGGTGGCCGAGGCATGCGCATCTGCCGCAACGAAGCCTCCCTCCGCACCAATGTCGCCAAAGCACAACAAGAAGCACTCGCCGCCTTCGGCAACGGCGGCGTCTTCGTCGAAAAATTCCTCGAACACGCACGACATGTCGAAGTCCAGGTCATCGGTGACAAGCACGGCAACGCCATCCACCTCTGGGAACGCGACTGCTCCATGCAGCGCCGCCACCAAAAAATCATCGAAGAAGCCCCGGGACCGCTGATCGAACGCAAGAAGATCGAGAAGGTCTGCGAATCCGCCGCCAAGCTCATCAAGTCCGCAGACTACGCCGGCGCCGCGACCGTCGAGTTCCTCATGGACAACGACCAGAACTTCTACATGCTCGAGGTCAACACCCGCGTCCAGGTCGAGCACCCCATCACCGAGATGATCACAGGCGTCGACATCGTCAAAACAACCATCCAGGTCGCCGCGGGAGAGAAACTCCCGTACAAACAAAAAGACATCCATGTCACCGGCCACGCGATCGAATGCCGCATCAACGCCGAAGACCCCACCAAAGACTTCCGACCCAGCGCAGGTCTCATCGAGACCTACCGCGCCCCAGGAGGCCTCGGCGTCCGCATCGACTCCCACGCCTGCGCCGGATACCGCGTCCCACCCAACTACGACTCCATGATCGGCAAACTCATCGTCCACGCCGCGACCCGCCAGGAAGCCATCACCCGCGCCCTGCGAGCCCTCAACGAGTACGAGATCGGCCCAATCAAAACAACCATCCCCCTCCACATCCAGCTCATGCAGAACTCAGACTTCAAAAAAGGCGGCGTAGACATCCACTACCTCGAACGCCTCCTCAAAGACTAATCTCCCCTATTTCTGGGCCTTATATATCACAAAAAACAACTTTGAACGCTGTGCGACAGCGCGTAATATTTTTATTTTTCAATAAATTATTACCCACTTCATTTGGTATGATGAATTTCTAGTTCAACTAGAAAGGATGTAATATGCACTCATCAGCCCGCTCAGTCTTAACCCCAATCATTGCTGGAATCATCGCCCTCACCGCCATCTCCTACACGGCCATAGGCCAAGTAACCCCCGTCGGCCCGCCAACCCCGATCGACGACAGCCAGTGCACCGCCGCACGATGCAGAAAATGCCTCGGAGGCTGCGGACCTGTTGCGGGCACCATTAAAATCCGCTGCGGAACGAACACCGATATCGCATGCTGCTGCGCAGCAACCGGCACACTCCCGACCGCCGGATTGTGTGGATGCCACTCCGCAAGCTACTGCCAACAACCGCCAAGCGGCACCCAGTGTCAATAGCTTCAGCCCCGAACAATACACCCACTCCAAATCCGGTCACGATCAAAGTAAGGCTTTCTTCATGCATAAGAAACGAGCTTTTGCAATCACATCAGCTGTTGCGATAGGCGTAGGAGGTTTCACATGGTGGAATCTCACTAGGGTTTCGCTCGCAAACAACCCGAATGCCTTCATGATCAAAACAATGGTCCCCGTCTATCAGTCTCTCGAGTTCATGCCCATGAACGATCTCCACTCCGTGCAAAATGCTATCAAAAAATCACAAATACTCGGCCCAATCCCAGTTCCCGGCACACAAGGAATCTTCAACCTTCCGCTCACGCAAAGACTCAAACAACAGAACGACACGATCTACAACGCCCAGATAACACAGGATCAAATCGACGCCCTTCAAGAACAGACTGCCGAACTCATCTACTTTCGGCTCCTCAATGATGACCCAGTCGCATACATCGAATCTCGCAAAGCAAGAGGTGCTGAAAGCCACTGCGAATCGGCACTCATCGAACGAGGGTGGGGTTCGAACAATGTCCTCTTCCCATACTATGTTGGCCGTGACCCCGTCCCCAATGACACAATAAACACCCTCATCGCAGAAACTTTCACACGATGGAAAGAGGACACTGAAGTCAGGGGCCTAAAGGCAATAGCAGCGCCCGGAAAAGGACTCATTTGCTCAATCGGAATGATCGATACAACACACGACATCAGTACCCAACTCTTATCCACAGAACTGGGTATCGATGGCTGGTCTGGATCAGCCCCAGCAACAGGAGGCACTTTCCTCTTCCCGCTCAAAACACCAAAGCAACTCCTCGCCTCTTACGGCGCACTCCCATATGCAAGAGTTGGGACCGTGTTCGACTATTCAAACACAGTCCCACAAGCGGTCGTATTCGAGTTCATCTGGAATCCTGATATCAACGATTGGCACTTCACCTCTGCCCTCTTTGTGAACAGAAAGGACCAAGATGCCAGAACACTCCCCCATTTCTAACAATCGATCCACAAACACGGTCATCGCCGCTGGGTGTGTCATGATCGCCCTCTTGTTTCTATCAGCATCAATACTCAAATCAATCGACGCCCCAGCCTTTCGAAATGTGGTCGGAGACCTCGTCAAATACATGTGGCCAAGCACCAGCGAGCTCCCCGAACCGCTCCGCTATCCCGGCATCAGCATCATCACCACAACAGTCATCACACTCGAAGCAGCGATCGCCGCACTGATACTGCTCAAACCCACGAGATCCCTCGGGCTCAAACTCGCCCTTGTGCTGCTGATTGGGTTTACAGGAATTCTCACTCTACTCCTGTTCATGCCCAACCCACCAAGCTGTGGCTGCCTCGGAGGAGCAGGAACCTCATCAAACAATGCGACAATCGATGCCACTGTCGGAATCACACGGAATATCGCGCTAATCGTCCTCGCATTCTGGATACTCAAAGCCCTTGGGACCCAACACCACCAGAAACTCATCGCATGATGAATATCCCACACAGCAAGCACCAATCACCCAACACCGCCTTCACGCTGATAGAACTCCTTGCAGTCATCGCTGTCCTCGCGGTACTCCTCGGCTTCCTGCTCCCCGCCCTCTCCAAAGCACTCACCAGTTCCAAAGGCATCAATCATCTCGCAAATCTGCGAGCCCTCCACACAAGCCTTACGCTCTACACCGAATCCAACAGATCTAGATACCCGTTTATGGGAATCCCAGGACATCCAGAACTCGGCGTCCAAGAGCTCAACGACTCAGATCCAGGACCCGGTATGCCTTACAACGCCTCCTTCTTCGCAGCAAACAGTTTCCACTGGCCAACGCTCATCGCCCGTTCAGGCCATGACATTTCACAAATCGCCGACCCAGATCAAGACCGACTCACCGATCTACGCCAGCGATACCCCGACCCAACAATCCTCAGCACAATCTACCAGCTCACCCACGCAACCGTCGCGGCACCAGAATATTGGAACACTTCAACACCCCCAGAGCCAACCAACCCAGTCTTCTCGCCACAACACACCTTTCAACTCAAATACCCCAGCGCCAAAGGCATGCTGCTCACAATGAATCAAGGCCTCTACGACGACTCCCTCTCAGAACCAGTCAACTGGATTCTCGTAGGACTGGGAGACGGATCAGCACGGAAAGCTGAAAACCCCACAGACCCCGATCTCGAGCAGCGTCCATATGGCGCCCTCCCCTTCCCAATCCTCAGCACCCAAGCGGGCCTCCATGGTCGGGATTTCTAACCCAATCGTGCATACTGACCCCCCAACGCCTCCTCAAAGACTGATCCACTCCAATACCCTACATACACGCTTCCAAACCAACACAGAAAGAAAGCCGGGATTGCTCCCGGCTTTCTCAATTTCAATCTATGTTGTAAAGTACGCCTCGATTTATCGACGCCGACCAGCAACAATCCCGCCAAGTCCGAGCAACGAAATCGCACCCGGTGCAGGCACCGCAGGCGCCCAGGTATCAAGCTCAACAAACTCGCCGGTCACCAAAGTAATCCGGATGGTGCCGCTCGTGTCGTAGCCCATCGCATCGGTCCGTGAAAAGAAGAACCTCGATTCATCCGGATAACCAAGCCCCCCGTTCTCAAAGTTGTATTCAACCGAGTCGCTATCCACGCTGCGATGCGCGCTGTCAGGACCAATGTCACCCGATCCATCAACCCGGTATTCAACCCCAACCGACCACGCTTCAAACCCGTTGACCACGACCGAAGCGATCTGACTCGAGAAGTTCTCAATATCTCGAATACGCCACGAGAAATCCATCATGCCATTATCACTACGGATGATCGCACGCGACTGGAGGGTCGCCTCAAAGTAGCTGCCCGCAGGTTCACCAATCGTGAACTGCTCAATGATGTCTCCCTCTGGAACGATAAGCCCAGCGAGCGAGTTGTCCTCAATCCAAGTAATCCCAAACAGATCCGCCGATTCCCCAGCATTCAAGTTCGAAATCGCGCCAAGCGCACTCTGAGCACACAACGCCGCGACAGTAAGTCCCAAGCAACAGTTCAAGTTTTTCATTGGCATATTCCCTCTCTAGAAAGCAAGATGAGTTTTCAAGCAGCTTTATAAACCGCCTAGCACCTGTACTATGAGCCCATTCTACAGAGGAAACCAGAAAGATAAAAAACCCATCGCCAGCAGCAAGCTGTAAACTTCTAAAAAACAAAGACTTAGCCACACTAGAAATCTGCCGATTCATCGGCAATAACATCGACAGCACAATGACTTCAAACACTCCCCCCAAATCAAACGAATCCCAAAGGAACCACATTGCAAAAAAACAATGGCCGGGATCACTCCCGGCCATCGCGAAGATCAATGTGTTGATCAAACCGATCAATCAGCCAAGCTGATGATCAGCAGTCGCTCAAATCGCGGATTAGCGACGACGACGGGTCGCAACCAAGCCGCCGAGGCCGAGCATTGCAACCGATGCTGGTGCTGGAATGGTGGTACCAACAGTCAGGTTGTCGAGGGTCGACCATGCGTTTGCCAGTGAGTCATCAGCGTCGATGAAGATGCTGGTGATCACGACGCCCGAGGTGAAACCGCGGTAGTCTGCAGCGCTCGACGAAGCGAACGATTCAACAGTGCCGTCGCTGAGCGAAACGGTAACCTGTGCAAGGATTGGGAACACGCTGATGTCGGTGGCCCACATGTTGCCGCCAACAGCGGTCACATTGCCGCTGGTGAAGGTAACGAGGATGCCGTCAAGCGCGCTGTCGGTCGAGATCAGACCGGTGTCGTTGTACAGACCTGAACCGCCAGCACCAGAAGCGCCAACGGTGTAGCTGAAGGTGCCGTCTGAGAAGTTCAGATCAGCACTTGGGCCAGGAACTGCACTGGCAAATCCGTTGGTGTACGATGCGCTCAATGCGCCCATGAACGATGCGGAATCCGTGTACACGGTTGCCGATGCCTGACCAGCAACAGCCGAAACCACTGCAGCGCACGAAAAAATCACTTGCTTCTTCATTGTGTATTCTCACTTTCTCTTTACGAAGGTTCTCTCTTTCATTCTGACAAGAACACACTCATCAGAACACTCTACCGAAGTCTTTCTCTGAGGTAGAACACCCAGAATACTCCCTCCATCACCGGACAGCAAGACTAATTCACAGATAATTGACCATCTATTTCGCTCTTCAAACGAAGAATGCAACATTCCAAAAAAGAACCCCCGAAACAGCCCAATTTCAGGGCGAAACCTCACAGCGTCCAGATTGACCCTGAATGCTTTCACAGCAGAATCCCTAATTTCCACCATTCACATCACCCCCCGCCTAAGCGTAAAAAAACGGCTGGGAGTGCTCCCAGCCGCTCGCCGAACAAAATCCTGACGATTCAGCGCCGACGACGCATCGCAACCAAACCGCCGAGCCCCAGCATCCCCATCGAGCCAGGTGCCGGAACCGCAGGCGCCCATGTCGCCAGCTCGACAAACTCGCCGCTGATCAGATTGATCCGCGCCGTGCCGGTAAGCCCATACTCAAAGGCATGTGTCCGCGCAAAGAAGAACTTCGATTCATCCGTCGGCGTCAACAAACCAGAAAACAAGTACCCAATGGTGTCGTCATCCGCCGTCCGCAACGCATCGCTCGGACCGACATCGCCCAACGAATCGCTCTTGTATTCGACACCAACTTCCCACCCCGCATACCCATTCACCGCGACCGACGAGATCTGCCCCGGAAGATCGAGCACATCACGCACGCGCCACCGAAAATCCAGCTCGCCCGTATCGAATCGCATCGTGATCCGAGACTGGAGCACACCACGATACAGCTCCGCCCCGGTCACATCAGAGATCACAAAATCCTGTGCGTAATCCTCAATCACTGTCCCACCCACCGTCGGATCCTCGGCAACACTCACCCCGCTCAACGCCACAGTCTCCCCCGCGAAGATATCCGTCACCGAAGCCTGCGCAATCGTCGCGAGTAAACCGCAAATCGCCACGCCCGTCTTTGTGTACATGTTCATTGGTATTGGTCCTCTCAAAGTGGAATGCAGTCAGCCTATGTGCTGCGTTCTTTACTATGAACCCATTCAACAGAATGTCACGCAAAAACGAAAAGATTCGACAAAGATAGATCAAACTTCTTTCATTTGGGAACGCCCAACATCAAATCCGCAATTAATATCATAACAATACGCGCGTACAAACCGCGCTCAGCCCGGATCGTGCCACGCATATCAAAGCGAGAACCGAACCCGAGCGGGACACCAATGAATCAAAAAAAGTACAACCACCCGCAGCGACCACTCACCGAGGCCCGTCCCCCCCAGAAAGCACCTCAACCGCCCGCCGCATCCGGACCCCAGGCACACCCTCGCCGTAATAATCAGCCAGATTCGCCAGCTTCACAAACCCAAGCGATTCATACAGCCCGATCGCCGTCTCGTTGTCCACCCGGACCTCAAGGTACACACGACCGATCCCCATCGATCCAAGCACACCCAAGCTCTCCTCGAGCAGCGACCGCCCGATCCCGCGTCCCATCATCGACGGATCAACCGCGACGCCATAGATCCGCCCGGATTTCCAGCGGCGATGTGTGCGGATCAAGCTCACGACCCACCCCACAATGTTCCCGTCCCGCTGCGCCACCAGCACCACCGCGCGAGGGTTGGCGATCAGCCGCTTGATCTGCTTGTGGGTGAACCGATCATCCTCGCCGAAGGTCAACGCCTCGACCACCGCGATCCCGAGTGCATCATCACGAACCGCGCGCCGAATGCTCACTTCAATCCGCTCCCCTCGAACTTCACCCGCACCACGCAACACCACCGTGCTCATCGGATGCGCCTCCAATCGACGAACCACTCCCGGATCAACCACCGAGCCCTCACGCACAGGCTCACGCATCAGCATCGACTTGCTGATCATCCGCGACGGACGATAGCTCGTCTTCGTATACCGCAAGGATTCGATCCCCCAGTCGTCACCCACATTGATCTCATCAACCCCCTCAAAGCACCGCTCGCAGAAATACGAGAACAAAAACTGAGGCGTCCCCGCGATCGCTGGATCCGTCTTCTCCACATAAATCACCGCCTGCTCGCGACCCGTCCGCCCCGCCAGACGCTCGCCGATCGTAAACCCGACCAGCTTCCCATCCACCCGCAGCGCCAGCGAATCCAGCCCAAGCACCTCAATGTGCTCAAGCAAACACTTGGTAAACCGTTCATCCCGCTCGCGCAGCACATCGGTACCGATCAGCAACTCGTTCGCTTCCCCCTCGTGCCGCTTGTCAGACTCGCGTCTCCAAAGCGACAACAACGCATGGCAATCATCAATATCCCCCGCCCCGATCGGAGCCGCAACCCACCCCGGATTCTCCCGCAAGAACTTGCTCCGGAGCTTCCGCTTGCCCTTGAGATCCCCACCCGACAGTTCCACCATCGCCGACCGCTTGTACACATAATCCCCAGGCATCGCACCCGCCGAAAGCACCGCCGCCGAGCTCTCCCGGATCCGATCAAGCATCTCATCAGACACATACTCAATCCGAGAACGCCGCGTCGGACACGACCCGTTCTCCGCATCCATAAGCTCAAAGCACTTGACGATACATTCCCCAAGCCGATCCCCCGCACCTTCCTCCACCACCATCGGAGGCAGCATCATCGACAGATCCCCATCCACCGAACTGAACAAACACAGGTGCCCCTCGATCACCGAATAGGTCAGTTCAAGCGACTCCCCCCACCCAAAGCAAATCGCAAAGCTCGCATCCGAGATCGGATCATCCACGCTCGAAAACGCGCGTGTAAACAACCCCCGGTCTTCAATCCCTATCGGGAGTCGTACCGCAGCCCGATCGCGTTCAAGTCTTTCCCGAAACGATCCGCCGTCAACTTCATTGTGTTTATACATCGGAAGGCGATTCGCCAACCCCAACTTCGGCACCACGGCACCGGACCGGCCCACCCACACCCAGCGATCACGCCAAGCAAAACGCAGACACCAATACTATCGATCTTCCCGCCCACCTTGTCAACCCAATTGACCGTCCACCCATACGAATTTCTCAGACTCCCAAAACACCCCCTACTCGCCCTTCCCAACCACCATCGGCAGCACCCCCACCCGAACACCCATCCCATCCACAATCACAAACCCCGGCTCATCTCCAACAGCATCAAACCCACCAATCGAAAGCACCCCATCCCCACGCCCCCCAATCTGCTCACCAGCAGCAGCCGAAGCAGGCCCAGCATTCGCCCCGACCGAAAGCAACAGCACAAACCCAAGCGCAAACGAGCAGTACTTCCAAAACGGAGACACAAGCCCCCCAGTCAACGCGCCATTGGATTGATCAGCTTCAGTCATCGTTCATGCTCCTGAGGTCAAAACGCACCCGCGTCCACCAACACCGTTATCGACCCATCCCAAACTCCAATTGACCCGAATCCAACCGAATGTCAGCATGAAAAAACGGCCGGGATCACTCCCGGCCGTCTTCAATATTTAGTATCAATCGAAGCGTCGATCAGCGACGACGACGACCAGCAACGATCCCGCCAAGGCCAAGAATCGCCACCGAACTTGGGGCCGGAACCTTCACTTCCCAAGTACCAATGTAAGTTGCTGACGGGATGTCATCATCGGTGTCAGCCGCGAAGAAGACTTCACCGGTGAGATTCCCAGCGAGCATTGACGCATACACCGTCGAATCCACTGTCCAAGTCGCCGAACTCTCGAACGCTGATGAGTTCGCCGTCAGGTTGACGGTCTGTGCAGTCCATGTCCAGATGTTCAACCCATAGTGGCCAACCAAGTTAAAGATACCCGGAGTCCCATCTGAAAGGTTTCCGGTGTTGGTCAGCCCGCCAACACCCTGGGAATCAAGGAATCCAGTTCCACCAGCGCCGGTGAAAAAATCCGCCATATACGCACCAGTGAAACTGCTGCCGGAAACAGTAGCGGCTGAGTTGCCGCCTGTTCCGATGACGGTGACCTCATTGACGACCGAAAGGTCGACGCTCAGGACGGTGTCTGCCGATGCGGACATGACTACGGATGCGGCTGCGATTAATGCGAAACTCTTCATCTTTGTACTCTCTTTCTAATACAAACACAATGATGTAAAGAGCGTTCCGATCCCCACGAGCTACAAGACAGTACAACTGGATGGGCCCGTCTACACAAACTTGAAGATCTGCTCTTTGGACCGTAAGTCTAATTAATCTACCATCAGCCCCGAGAACCACGCAAGCGCAAACTTCAAAATTGTTGATCAACTCCCCCAACGCATACCCGAATATAAACCAAAAAAAGCATGCCCCTCCGTCGAGGGGCATGCTTTTTTGCTTTTTACGGCAAGAGAGAGAGAAAGAGAGAAATCAACTTACAGGCCGTTAAACCCATCTCGTCGCTGTTTGATCGGTCCTTTTCAGGCCGTCGTTCGGTTTGATGTCCCTCACACCCACAAAGTAC